>TARA_R110001606_G_scaffold130961_1_pt1 | contig 73821 bp, 67 predicted proteins | sample TARA_R110001606 | Tara Oceans TARA_R110001606 (sample SAMEA4398315) | marine metagenome | biome: Polar Biome; feature: [SRF] surface water layer (ENVO:00010504); material: water (ENVO:00002006), including particulate matter (ENVO:01000060) such as... | depth 5 m
CATTGTGCCTCTTTTCAAAAGTGTCCGCAGTAACGGGGTAGAACCCCTATGAGCTGTTGCCATGCAAGACTTTCCGTTTGCACCTGCTTCAACTCAGTGCGAAAGCCGGCCAACAGCTCATCCGTCAGCCCATGGTCTTCACCCAATTTGGTACGGACAATTGCTACTGCCGTATCTTGCAAGGACGCTTTGGCAAGGTCGCTTAGGGCCTCTTGTAGCCGGTAGATTTGCTGATTGTCAGCACTAATCCGTTCGGGCAACTGTTGCAGATACTCAGCCAGTTGCTGGTGGTAGTGGCCCAATAACTCAACAAAACGCTCGGTCTGACCACGATATAACCATGTGATTGCCGACAAGTTGCTTAGCTGTTCTTCAGTGAATACATGGGAACGTGCCGATACCACCGTATAGACATTCCGTGCATCAATCATCAGCACGCCGTCCAAGCGCTCTTTCGGCTTACTCTTGTCGTAAAACCACAACGTGCAGGGGAGACTGCGGGTATAGAAAAACTTTGGCCCGATGGACATCATCACGTCCACATGGCCGGTCTCCACCAGTTGCTGGCGGATATCTCTGTCTTTATTGCCAGCATCCGAGGCACTGGCCGCCATAACGAATCCGGCCCTGCCAGTGGCATTTAGGTAGCTGTAAAAATACTGAATCCACAGGCTGTTGCCATTCGAAATGGTCTCGGTGGAGTCTTTGCCTCGGCTCTTGCCAGCGGTACCAGGCAAACCAAAAGGCAGACGCTTGGGTAGGTTGTCTTCAAGAGTGCCAACCTGACTTTTGATCTTCGCTACCTGCACACCATCAACGTTAAACGGCGGGTTAGCCATGACAAAGTCACACTGCCCAACCAGCTGATGCTGATCTTCGTAGAAGGTGTTGCCCAGTAGGATTTTGCCTTCCAGGCCATGTACCGCGAGGTTCAAACGTGCCAGCTTGCTGTTGACCTCTGCCTTCTCCTGACCGTAGAAAGTGATGTCCGCATCATGGGTAAGCTTGTGCCGCACGTCCTCCATGAAGTGGCCAGTCTGTACGAACATGCCCGCCGAGCCACATGCTGGATCAAGCACGGTTCCGTGGTCAGGCTCGATCACGTTGACGATCATCCGCACCAAGCTTGGCGGCGTGAAGAACTCACCGCCTTCCTGAGCACCGCTCTGGGCGAACTGATTAAGGAAGTATTCATAGATCCGCCCGAACACATCGCCACTGGCATTTTGCAGAGCGGGGCGGTTAAAAATCTTGATCAGGTCAGGTAGTAGGTCGCGCTCAAGCCCGTGATAATTTTTGGGCAGGGCACCGGCCAGCAGCTTATTGCCGTCCTGATCGGTGACACTGTCTTCAATCGCCTGCATTGCTTCATGGATGGCTGCTGCTATGTTTTCACTGGCGGGCAAACTAGCCAGGCATTCGTAACGGGCGATTTCCGGCAGGTAGATCGCCGCTTTACCCTGAAAACCCAATTTGATGCGGTCTTCACGTAACTGACCTGTAGCTCGAGCAGGAATACTGCTTTCGACCTCTTCCAGCAATGCATAGAAACGAGTTGTGGCATGTCTTAGAAAAATCAGCCCTAGAACAGGCATTGAGTATTCGCTGGCGGTGAGCTTAGAGTTTGCCCTCAGCTGATCCGCTGCCTCCCATAAGTCGTCTTCCAGCTGCTTGAGTTCCTGATAATCCATATTCAAAAACTATTCCTTTTTAGGATCTTTCTAAAGATAAGGTGGTGCGCTTCACAGCCCTTCAGGCCATACCCACGGTCTTGAGCGGTGGTTAAGCCCAGATAGTAGCAAGGGGAGCTCAGCCAAACGAGACTAAATAGCAAATGAATTGTATTCAGTCCAACCTATATTTAATCAATAGAAAACAATGCCTTATAAATGGAAAACCCCCGGCAGATCATAATCTGCTGGGGGTTCCTGTCGAGCTGTCATTAACTTTGGCCAAACCTCTAACTTTGGCCGAAAGGGCAATTAACTTTGCCCGCCTACAGAGGGTTTAGACGTCGAGATTGGAAACTGCCAATGCATTCGTCTCGATAAACTCACGGCGGGGCTCTACATGGTCACCCATTAACGTATTGAAGATCTGGTCCGCCGCGATAGCATCCTCGATGTTAACCCGCAACATGCGACGGCTGTCAGGATCCATAGTGGTTTCCCACAGCTGGTCCGGGTTCATTTCGCCCAGTCCCTTGTAGCGCTGGATCGTGTGCCGGCGAGCAGTTTCGCTCATCATCCATTCGAGACCTTCCTTGAAGTGGGTGATCGGCTTTTTCTTCTCGCCACGTTGCATGTAGGCGCCTTCTTCCAGAAGACTCTGCAGTTTTTCACCCAACTCAGCCATGGTTCGGTAATCGTTACTGGCAAACAGGTCACGATTAAAAGTGACGTAACTGGACAGGCCATGGGAGATCGACTCAACTTCCGGCAACCAGAGGTGACGCTCACGGTCTTCACGCAGTCCGATATTGTATTGCTGGCCGGATTTCTCACCGGTCTTGACCATGGTTTCGAACTGAGCAACCCAGTTGTCCATGAAAGCCTTGTCAGCGAGGTTTTCCTGGGAGAGACGGGGCAGGTAGATGAAGTGTTCCATCAGCTCCAGCGGATATAGACGGGCGAGACGCTTCAGCGTCTTCATTACCGAACGGAACTCCTGAACGATACGCTCCAAACCCTCTCCAGTAATACCTGGAGCATCCTCGTTGACGAACAGGTAGGAATCCTCGAGGGCGGACTGGGTGAGGTATTCCTCCAGCGCTTCGTCGTCCTTCAAGTACTGTTCCTGTTTGCCTTTCTTGATCTTGTAGAGCGGCGGCTGGGCAATATAGATATAACCGCGCTCAATCAGCAAGGGCATCTGTCTGAAGAAAAAGGTCAGGAGAAGCGTACGGATGTGCGAGCCGTCAACGTCGGCATCGGTCATGATGATGATGTTGTGATACCGAAGCTTGTCCACATTGAACTCTTCACGGCCAATACCGCAGCCCAGTGCGGTGATCAAGGTGCCGACTTCAGCGGAAGAAAGCATCTTGTCAAAGCGTGCTTTTTCTACGTTGAGGATCTTGCCCTTGAGCGGAAGGATCGCCTGAGTCTTGCGGTTACGGCCCTGCTTGGCCGAGCCACCCGCAGAGTCACCCTCCACTATGTAAAGTTCTGAGAGGGCAGGATCCTTTTCCTGGCAGTCAGCAAGCTTGCCGGGCAGGCCCGCGATATCCAGAGCGCCTTTGCGGCGTGTCATTTCCCGCGCTTTGCGTGCAGCTTCACGGGCCCGTGCTGCATCAATCATCTTGCCCACAACGGCCTTGGCTTCATTCGGGCGCTCGAGAAGATAATCGGAGAACGATTTGTTCATCTCCTGCTCGACCGCCGTCTTGACCTCGGAGGAGACCAGCTTGTCCTTGGTCTGGGAAGAGAACTTGGGATCAGGCACTTTTACCGAGATGATCGCAGTAAGACCTTCACGGGCATCATCACCTGAAGTGCTTACCTTAAGCTTCTTCAGCAGGTTTTCCTGCTCGATGTAGCTGTTGAGCGTCCGCGTAAGAGCGCTACGGAAACCGGCAAGGTGAGCACCGCCATCACGTTGTGGGATGTTGTTGGTAAAACACAGAATGCTTTCATTAAAACTGTCGTTCCACTGCATCGCGACTTCTACCGCAATGCCGTCTTCACGTTGGAAATCGAAGTGAAACACAGAGTTGATAGTGGACTTGTTGACGTTCAGATATTCAACAAAAGCGCGCAGTCCGCCCTCGTACTTGAACAGTTCTTTCTTCCCTGTGCGTTCATCTGACAGATGGATGCCCACGCCAGAATTCAGGAAAGAGAGTTCACGCAGGCGCTTGGCCAGAATGTCCCAGCTGAAGCCGATGCTGGTAAAAGTTTCGGCTGAAGGCTTGAAGTGGATCTGGGTGCCTGTTGTCTCTGTGTCTCCAACGGCCTTCAGCGGATGCTGGGGGACGCCATGGACATATAGTTGCTCCCATACCTTGCCGGCTCGGCGAACGGTCAGAATCAGCTCTTCAGAAAGCGCATTTACAACAGATACGCCTACACCGTGCAGACCGCCAGAAACCTTGTAGCTGTTATCGTCGAATTTACCGCCAGCGTGCAACACGGTCATGATGACCTCTGCTGCTGATACGCCCTCTTCGTGCATGTCCACCGGTATGCCACGGCCGTTATCGCGTACCGTGATGGATTCATCGGTGTGGATAACGATAGTGATATCCGTACAGTGACCTGCGAGGGCCTCATCGATGGAGTTATCTACTACCTCAAATACCATGTGGTGCAGACCAGTACCGTCATCCGTGTCGCCGATGTACATGCCGGGGCGTTTTCGCACCGCATCCAGGCCCTTGAGGACCTTGATGCTTGATGAATCGTAGGCTCTTTCTTCGGTCATAATCTCGTCACTCCAGACAACTTTCGGTCTGCACAATGTGTCCATGTTCCACGTGGAACATGGTCAGTAATGTTTCTTTTTGCCAGGACTGGGCAAGCTGTTCAGCCTCTACACCAGTAATAAACACCTGACAATTCAAGCCCTCAAGTAATGCACAAAGGGCCTTACGGCGATGCTCATCCAGTTCAGAGGGGAGGTCATCAACTAGAAAAATACAATCCTGTTGACGCCCACGCTCCTTGAGCAAATAACCCTGCGCAATCTTCAACGCACATACCACCAACTTTTGCTGGCCCCGCGAAAGGACTTCAGCAGCGTTCATACCCTTGATCCGCAACCGCAAATCAGCTCGCTGTGGGCCGGCCTGGGTATGACCCAACTGACAGTCACGTTCAAACTGGGAGTCGAGTACCAATTGCAGATCCCGCTCTTTATCCCAGCCCCGGTAATAACTGAGAACCAAACCATCCAGACTGACCAACTTGCCGAGCACTTCCTCGAATACAGGCTTTAACTTGGCAATATAGGAACGTCTGTATTGGTCAATTCGTTCACTAGCGCTCACCAGCTCCGCTTCCCATGGGGCCAGTTGTGAACGCTCAATTCTACCACGTCGTAGCAGCGAATTCCGTTGCTTGAGGCTTTTTTGAAGACGCTGCCATGTGCTCAAGAATTGATGTTCCACGTGGAACACACCCCAGTCCAAGTACTGACGTCTTTGCTTTGGAGCACCTTCAAGCAACCTGAAGCTGTCAGGGTTAATCAACTGCAAAGGGAGAGTATCGGCAAGCTGGGCGGTGCTACGTACCGTCTGACCATCTATGCGTATCTGATAATCCGCCGCCTTGCTGCGGGTAATACCCATGGACGTAAGCACGCCGTTGTTAAGCAGCAATTCGCCGAAAACCGTGCAGGCTTCGTGTTCATGCTGAATAACAGGTTGCAAACGAGTACTTCGGAAGGAGCGAGCAAGACCCAGAATATGTATGGCTTCAAGCAGGCTGGTTTTACCGCTGCCATTGTCGCCGTAGATGAGATTGATGTGGGGGGAAGGGTAGATCGTCACCGGGTGCAGGTTGCGCACCGCGGTGACTGACAATCGCTTGAGGGGCATGAAGTACTGAGTAACCTACAAACGCATCGGCATGACGACGTAAACGCTGTCATCCGATTCAGATTCTTGTACCAACGCACTGCTGTTGGCATCGGACAGAATCATTTTTACCTGTTCGTTACTCAAAACGTTCATGACGTCCAGAAGATAGCTGACGTTAAAACCAATCTCCAAAGCACTGCCGTTATAGTCAACGGCGATATCTTCTTCGGCCTCTTCCTGCTCAGGGTTGTTAGCCTGAATCTTGAGCAGCGAGTCGCTCAACATAAGACGTATGCCACGATACTTCTCGTTAGAAAGGATCGCGGTACGGCTGAAGGCGTTGCGCAACACCTGGCGATCAGCGAGAACAATTTTGTCACCGCCACGGGGCAGAACGCGCTCATAGTCGGGGAACTTGCCATCGACCAGTTTGGACGTAAAAGTGAAATCGCCTGTAGTCGCACGGATGTGGTGGGTGCCCAAAACGATAGTGACCAAGTCATCTGCCTCGCCAAGAAGACGAGCCAGCTCCAGTATGCCTTTGCGCGGCACAATCAACTGATAGCGTTCCTGGTAATCAATATCCGCATCCAGGGTACACATGGCCATACGGTGTCCATCTGTTGCGACAGCACGCAGTTGTCCTTTGTTGATTTCCAGCAACATACCGTTGAGGTAATAACGCACGTCCTGTTGAGCCATGGCAAAACTGGTGCGTTCAATAAGACGTCGCAATTTGTTCTGATTGACAGAGAAGGTCATGGAACCAGGACCTTCTTCTACATTAGGGAAATCGGACGCAGGAAGCGTAGCCAATGTGAACCGACTGCGGCCGGCCTTGATAACCGCCTTGTTGTCTTCAACCTTGAGCGTCAACGCAACATCGTCTGGTAGCGACTTGCAGATATCCATGAGCTTGCGCGCAGGCACGGTAATCTCACCAGCCTCGGCAGCTTCTTCCAACTGGATCCTGCCAACCAATTCAACTTCCAGGTCGGTGCCAGTCAGCGACAGCGTGTTTCCATCCACTACCAGCAGAACATTCGAGAGGACCGGTAGGGTCTGACGACGCTCTACGACCCCGGCCACAAGTTGCAAGGGTTTCAACAGGGCTTCACGCTGAATGGTAAATTGCATTGTCTTCCTTCGACCTCGTGCAGTATGAGAACGGTTACTGGAAATTTGACCTCAGGTGGTCAAGGTTCTCAGCAGATTTTTGTAATCTTCCCTGATGTCTGCATCCATCTCACGCAACTCGGCAATCTTGCGTGTGGCATGCAGAACAGTAGTGTGATCCCGACCACCGAAGGCATCACCAATTTCAGGAAGGCTATGGTTGGTCAGTTCCTTGGACAACGCCATGGCTACCTGGCGAGGCCTGGCAACCGAACGTGAACGACGTTTCGAAAGAACGTCCGACACTTTGATCTTGTAGTACTCAGCCACAGTACGTTGGATGTTGTCGATACTTACCAACTTGTCCTGCAGCGCCAGGAGATCCTTGAGAGACTCACGAATCAGCTCGATAGTGATATCCCGACCCATGAAGTGGGCGCTGGCAATAACACGCTTCAGCGCGCCCTCGAGTTCGCGTACGTTTGAACGAATACGTTGGGCAATGAAGAAAGCAGCATCATGTGGCAGATCAACGCGGGATTGTTCGGCCTTCTTCATCAGAATCGCTACACGGGTTTCAAGCTCGGGCGGCTCAACTGCAACAGTCAGGCCCCAGCCGAAGCGGGATTTCAACCGCTCTTCAAGACCATCGATTTCTTTGGGATACCGATCACTAGTCAGAATAACCTGCTGACCGCCTTCAAGCAGTGCATTGAAGGTGTGGAAAAACTCTTCCTGTGAACGTTCTTTCTTGGCAAAAAACTGAATGTCATCAATCAGCAAGGCGTCGACCGAACGGTAATAGCGCTTGAAGTCGTTGATCGCGTTCATCTGCAAGGCCTTCACCATATCGGCAACAAAGCGTTCCGAGTGCAGGTAAACAATCTTCGCCGCGGGATTCCTTTTCAACAGATGGTTGCCGACCGCATGCATCAGGTGAGTCTTGCCCAGACCAACCCCGCCATAAAGGAACAAGGGGTTGTAGCCATGTTTGGGGTTGTCAGCAACCTGCCACGCCGCCGCGCGAGCCAACTGGTTGGACTTACCCTCAACAAAGTTCTCAAACGTAAAGCTGCGATTGAGATAGCTGGTGTGTTTGATAACCGGGGAACTGGGACCACCCTGGTCAGCCCTTTGAGGCGGACGCGGATCATCTTCTTCGATTCTTGAACGCTGACCCTGCTCGGGTTGAAACCCCTGGGCGATAACCTGGGTTCGGGGCATCACAGGGGCGCTGGCAGAGCGAAGAGTATCTTCAGAGGCTGCTACCGACTGCGCAGGCTGAGCACGCGGGGTGCGGACTGCGGAAGCTGCACGGCGACTGCCTATAAGGAGAGAGACGAGCGGCGCCTGTCCCTGAGACAGATCATCAAGCAGCTCCTGGACCCTGTTCAGATATTTGTCATTGACCCAGTCAAGGACAAAACGGTTGGGTGCATAAAGCCTCAGTTCAGCCTGATCACCATCAACCTGTAAAGGCCGAATCCAGGTATTGAACTCTTGGGATGGAAGCTCATCACGCAAAAAATCGATGCATTGCTGCCAGAGTACAACCGACACGTATTCCCCCGGTCCTTCCGTCTGGAACGACATTATTTTTGGTCTGGCAGGCTAACAGTTGAAGCTGACCTGCCGGTTATTTCCAGCGGTCATTCTAGCCTTTTAAAGGCCTACTTATCCACACTCTTACCTCGCATCTGAGACATACGACCGAACCTGAACAAGCGATCGAAACTCACGAAAGAAAAGCTGAAAAGCTTCTGGAACAGGCTCCTACCGGTTCCATGAGCCGTGTGCACAAGTGACCATGAAGCCTGTTGAGAAGAGCCATGCAAGTATGTGGACAAAATAGCCTGTGGATAGAATGCTATGTTATCCACAACCGCTCCACATGAACGGGACCCATTCAAGCACCGTTTGTCTACAACCTTTCAGAGCGGGCAAACCAATGAAAAATATGGAAAATAATGGCTTACCCACAGAAAACACGCTGACCATTAGCATTAACATCTTCATTCTTTAAGAAAAGATCTTTTCTATATTGTTTTTAATAGGATAGAGCACCAAATCGAATTGACCTGCCAAGGGTTATTCTCTAGAATTGCCGGTCCCTTGAAGGGGCTCACTGCTCTGACGCGAATCAATCAGGTATCCCAAGATGAAAAGAACATTTCAACCCAGCGTTTTGAAGCGCAAGCGTAACCACGGTTTCCGTGCACGCATGGCTACTGCCAACGGTCGCAACGTACTGGCCCGTCGTCGTGCCAAAGGTCGTAAGCGCCTGTCAGCTTAAGACCGGCTGTACTGGTGGACCACGGATTCAAACCTGAATACCGGCTACTCACGCCTGGTCAATTCAAACTTGTATTCGACGGCGCCACTCGCAAGGCCTCCGGGCCCTATGTGCTGTTGTTGGCCAGGTCTAACGACCTGGATCACCCACGCCTGGGCCTGGTGATTGCCAAGAAAAGTGTCAAACGCGCTGTTGACCGTAATCGCGTCAAGCGCATTGCCAGAGAGTCATTCAGGCTGAACAAGCCAGAACTCGGCAATCTCGACATTGTCGTCCTGGCCCGCAAGGGCCTGGGCGAACTTGATAATGCCGCGCTGCACGAAATGTATAGAGGCATGTGGCGCAAGCTGGCAAAGTCTGCTGACAAGCCACCCCGTTCACGCCAATCCGGACCCCCATCATCCAATGCGTAATCTCGCACTCGGACTGATCAAGGTTTACCGCTACGCTATCAGTCCCCTGATGGCCAGTCATTGTCGTTTCTATCCTTCCTGTTCCTGTTATGCCCAGGAGGCCATCGAATCTCATGGTCTACTCCGCGGCAGCCTGTTGAGCGCGAAACGAATTGGCCGCTGTAATCCCTGGAGCGACGGGGGCTATGATCCTGTACCACCTGCCACTGACAATCATTCTTCCCAGATGAACAAGCCATGAACATGCAACGAAATATCCTGATAGCTGCTTTGCTCGTGATTACCTATCTCATGGTTCTGCAGTGGAATACAGACTACGGCCAACCAGAGTTACCCGAAGCAGTTACCAACCAGCAGCCTGCGGGTGAGAACCTGGATTCTGACGTTCCTGCAGCGGTAAACACTCAGCCTGCAGCAGGACCAGCTGATGATGTTCCATCAGCAGTGGAACCCGGTGTTGCGGATGTACCCGTTACGCCTGCAACCTCCCAGGCGAACAACAGTCTGATCAAGGTAGCAACCGACACCCTGCTGGTAGCTATTGACCCACGCGGTGGTGACCTGGTTGATCTGTCGTTGCCGAAATACCCGGTTCGCAAGGATCGTCCAGACTTGCCATTTCCCATTCTGGAACGTTCCGCCGGAATGACCTATGTGGCGCAAAGCGGTCTGACTGGTAAGAATGGTGTAGATGCTCGTCCCACTGGCCGCCCTCTTTATACTTCCGAGCGCCAGAGTTATACCCTCGGCGATGACGATCAAGTCGTAGTGGACCTGCGCTACGAAGATGCTGGCGTCAGCTACATCAAGCGTTTCACCTTTACCCGTGGCCAATACCTGGTTGATATCGACTACCTTATCGATAACCAGAGTGGCGAAAGCTGGAGTGGTAATCTCTATGGGCAGATCAAGCGCGACGACAGCCCTGATCCCTCCAGCTCCAGTGCTACCGGTATGGCTACCTATCTCGGCGCAGCCTACTGGGCTTCTGATGATTCCTACACCAAAGTCGACTTTTCCGATATGGATAAATCGGCTCTGCGTGAGACTGTAGATGGTGGCTGGATTGCATGGTTGCAGCATTACTTCGTCAGCGCATGGGTGCCGCCAGCCGGTCAGCAGCATGTGTATCAAACCCGTAAGGACAGTGCTGGAAACTACATCGTCGGTTTCACCAGCCCCGCAACAGTAGTACCGGCCGGTCAGCAGGCAAGCATTTCCGCCGACTTTTACGCAGGTCCGAAAATCCAGGATCGATTGAAAGCAATTTCCCCCGGTCTGGAACTGACAGTCGACTACGGTTTTCTCTGGTGGATTGCGCAGCCTTTGTTCTGGGTCCTGAGCTTCATTCACGGTTTCGTCGGCAATTGGGGCTGGAGCATCATCCTCCTTACACTGCTGATCAAACTCGTCTTCTTCCCATTGTCTGCCACCAGCTATCGGTCCATGGCTAACATGCGCCGTGTCGCACCAAAGCTAGCGGCACTGAAGGAACAGCACGGCGACGACCGGCAGAAAATGTCCCAGGGCATGATGGAGCTGTATAAAAAGGAAAAGATCAATCCGCTGGGTGGCTGTTTGCCGATCCTGGTGCAGATGCCCGTGTTCATTGCCTTGTACTGGACATTGATGGAAAGCGTCGAAATGCGTCAGGCTCCATGGCTTGGCTGGATCACCGACCTGTCGCTAAAGGATCCCTATTTCATCCTGCCTATCCTGATGGGCGCGACGATGTTCATTCAGCAGCAACTGAACCCAACTCCGCCAGATCCGATGCAGGCGAAGGTCATGAAGATGCTACCCATTGTCTTCACCTTCTTCTTCCTCTGGTTCCCGGCTGGTCTGGTGCTGTACTGGGTAGTCAACAACATGCTGTCCATTGCCCAGCAGTGGTACATTACCCGGCAGATAGAGAAAGGCGCTGCCGCTAATAACTGAGCATGAACTGATCCAAGCAAACGCCCCGTAATCGGGGCGTTTTGCTGTATGCCTAAAAGCCAAACCCACAGAGATCGCCAATGAGCCCCAGTTATCACATAGACACCATAGCTGCGATAGCAACGCCTCCGGGACAGGGTGGCGTAGGCATAGTACGAGTATCCGGTCCGGCGGCCTTACAGATCGCCCAACAGATCAGTCGTCTTCAACCCAAAGCCCGACATGCTCACTATGGTACGTTCTGGCACCAGGACAGGGCTCTGGACCAAGGCCTGACCCTGTTTTTCCCGGGTCCTCATTCCTTTACCGGTGAGGACGTTCTCGAGCTACAGGGCCATGGCGGTCCGGTGGTATTGGACCTGTTACTCAAGGCCTGTTTTGACGCGGGAGCCAGACCGGCACGGCCAGGTGAATTCAGTGAACGGGCCTTTCTCAACGATAAACTTGACCTAGCCCAGGCCGAAGCCATTGCGGACCTTATCGAGGCCAGTTCGGAACAGGCAGCTCGCAACGCGCTGCATTCACTTCAGGGTGCATTTTCAACACGGGTACACGAGCTGACCGAAGCACTGATCGGTTTGCGTATATACGTCGAAGCGGCAATCGACTTTCCAGAAGAGGAGATTGATTTTCTGGCTGATGGGCATGTACTGGGTCAGCTGCAGGCAATCCGCAAGAGACTGCGGGAGGTACAACGCGAGGCAGGCCAGGGCGCTTTGCTGCGCGATGGCATGAGCGTCGTGATTGCTGGTAGACCCAACGCGGGCAAATCCAGCCTCCTGAATGCCCTGGCAGGTAAGGAAAGTGCCATTGTTACTGATATAGCAGGAACCACCCGTGACGTGCTTCGTGAGCATATTCATATCGATGGGATGCCGGTGCATATCATCGATACCGCAGGTTTGAGAGATACCCAGGACCAGGTGGAGCGTATTGGCGTTGAACGCGCAATGCTGGCCATTGGGGACGCTGATCGGATCCTGCTCATGGTAGACGCGTCGCAACCCGAGGCACGACATCCCGATCAACTCTGGCCTGAATTTCTGACCAGCCCACCGGACCCGGCCAAAGTAACACTGGTGTTGAACAAGATAGACCTCACCGGGGAATCCATTGGCCAGGAACAATCCCCAGACGGCAGTGTGACACTGCGCCTGAGTGCACGCAGTGGCGAAGGTGTGGATATGCTCCGTGAGCATCTGAAAAGCTGTATGGGCTACTCACAGACCAGCGAGAGCCTGTTCAGTGCACGACGACGTCACCTGGAAGCCCTGGAGGAGGCAAGTGAGCTGCTTGGTCACGGCCATGACCAGCTGACGCTATTGGGGGCCGGCGAACTACTCGCAGAGGATCTACGAATGGCTCAGCAAAAGCTCGGTTCCATCACTGGTGAATTCAGCGCAGATGATTTGCTGGGGCGCATCTTTTCCAGCTTCTGCATTGGCAAATAATACATCCGACCGATAAAAGAACACTTTTATTTGGCTTTGAAACGTCCAAATTCAGCACCTGAGTCCTGTGTACAACTGCCCCTAAGCAGGGGGTCGAAAGTTGTGTACGAAGCCCCTTCAAAATAGCCTGTGTATAAGTAGCCTACTTGTACACAGGTTCATCACCGGGTAGGAACCCATCCAAACGCAGCTTGACCACAGAGTTTCTTCCTCCTGAAACACCCGTAATAGAAGGGTTAAAACCACTTACCCACAGATATCGTCCTCACCATTAGCATTAACAACATAAAGCTTTTAAAATCTTTTCTTTCTATATTCAATTAATGAGTGAGCTAAGCGAACTGCAAAAGACGCTGCTCAAAAAATAGCCAACCCAAGGCTGCATTTTTCCGCTTCAGGCCCTATAATCTCTGCCCTTTTCCCGACGCCGGCCATTTGCCCGGAACGAGGTTTGCTGTGAATTTCCCAAGTCGTTTTGACGTGATCGTGGTAGGTGGTGGCCATGCCGGTACGGAAGCTGCGTTAGCCGCTGCCCGTATGGGAGTAAAAACACTGCTGCTCACTCACAATGTTGAAACGCTGGGCCAGATGAGCTGCAATCCCGCCATTGGAGGCATTGGCAAGAGCCATCTGGTCAAGGAAATCGATGCTCTCGGCGGAGCAATGGCCAAGGCTACAGACCTGGCCGGTATCCAGTTCAGAGTTCTCAACAGCCGTAAGGGCCCTGCAGTCCGGGCCACCCGCGCGCAAGCAGACCGGATTCTGTACAAGGCAGCCATACGCGAGATACTCGAGAATCAACCCAATCTGTGGATATTCCAGCAGGCATGTGATGACCTTATCGTCGAAAATGACCAGGTCTGTGGCGTTGTTACCCAGATGGGCATGCGCTTTCACGCCAGTAACGTGGTTTTGACCACAGGTACTTTCCTCGGTGGTCTGATTCATATTGGCCTGGATAATTACTCAGGCGGTCGAGCAGGTGATCCTCCAGCTACGACATTGGCCAACCGGCTGCGTGAGCTACCGCTGCGCGTTGACAGGCTGAAAACTGGCACACCACCGCGTATCGATGGACGCTCGGTCGATTTCAGCAAAATGACCGCCCAGCCCGGTGATACCCCGCTGCCGGTTATGTCGTTCCTTGGCAAGGTCGAGGAGCACCCAGAGCAGGTCAATTGCTGGATCACCTACACCAACGAGCGTACCCACGAGATCATTCGCAAAAATCTTGATCGCTCGCCAATGTATACAGGCGTAATCGAAGGAGTAGGCCCGCGTTACTGCCCCTCGATCGAAGACAAGATCCACCGCTTCGCCGACAAGAACCAGCATCAGGTATTCATCGAGCCTGAGGGTCTGACTACCCACGAGCTGTACCCCAACGGTATTTCCACTTCACTACCCTTTGACGTGCAACTGCAGGTTGTACAGTCGATTGAGGGTATGGAAAACGCGCATATCCTGCGTCCCGGTTACGCCATCGAATACGACTATTTCAATCCCCAGGATCTGAAGTACTCACTGGAAACCAAGGTCATTGATGGCCTGTTCTTTGCGGGTCAGATCAATGGCACAACCGGGTACGAGGAAGCGGCAGCTCAGGGTCTTCTGGCGGGAATGAACGCGGCTCGCCGGGCAACCGATCAGGAAGCCTGGTGTCCTCGTCGTGACGAGGCCTACATAGGCGTATTGGTTGATGATCTGATCACCATGGGTACCCGCGAACCCTACCGGATGTTCACCTCGAGGGCTGAATATCGTCTGGTACTGCGTGAGGATAATGCGGATTTGCGCCTCACCGAGAAGGGACGTGAAATCGGCTTGGTTGATGACCACCGTTGGTCCGTTTTCAGCGCCAAGCGTGAAGCCATTGATCAGGAACATCAGCGTCTACGCAGCACCTGGGTTCAACCGGCCAGCGATATTGGTAAAGCCTTCGCGAATAAATTCGCTACGCCGCTGACCCACGAATACAGTTTGCTTGATCTGCTACGTCGTCCCGAGGTTGATTACCACGCCCTGTGTGAATTGACCGGCAAGGTTGATATTCCGGCTGACGCTGCCGAACAGGTCGAGATCCATACCAAGTACGCCGGCTACATCGAGCGGCAGCAGGATGAGATCAACCGTCTGCGTCAGCATGAACAAACGGCCATTCCTGAAAGCCTGGATTATCTTGCGCTCAATGGCTTGTCCAACGAGATCAAACACAAGCTCGCCGACATACGCCCCCAGACCCTGGGACAGGCTTCGCGGATTCCGGGTGTGACACCTGCCGCAGTCAGCCTGTTGCTGATCCATCTGAAAAAACGCAGCGCGGCTGGCAGCAGCCTCGTGCGTGAGGCCTGACACCAATGACGGATCACGCTGCAGAGCTGGCCAGCGGTGCTGCCGAGATGGGCATTACGGTCAGCGATACGCAGAGTCGCCAGCTTCTTGATTATCTTGCCCTGCTGCACAAGTGGAACAAGGCCTACAATCTTACGGCAGTGCGCGATCCTGATGAAATGGTCAGCCGTCATCTGCTCGACAGTTTGAGTATTCTCCCTTTCGTTGGCGGCAAGCATTGGCTAGACGTCGGTAGTGGGGGCGGTATGCCCGGCATCATATTGACTATCATGCGTCCTGATATTCAGTTCATGTTGCTCGACAGCAATGGCAAGAAAACCCGTTTTCTTACCCAGGTAAAGCTCGAACTGGGGCTGGAAAATCTGAAAGTGACTCAAGGCAGGGTCGAAGCCTTTCAAACCGATAGCGCCTTTGATGGTATTGTTTCTCGAGCTTTCAGTTCACTGGCCGATTTTACCCAGATGACGCGTCACCTGAGTCACCCTGGTACGCGCTGGTTAGCGATGAAAGGACAATACCCGGAAGAGGAGCTAGCAGCCTTGCCGGTCGATTTCGAAGTGGATCGCAGTACTCGGCTGGCGGTACCTGGTTGCCAGGGCAACCGCCATCTGTTGATACTGCGACGCCTGGTTCAGGCGGTGAACGGATAGGAGGTCGTTGTGGGCAAGGTATTGGCAATAGCCAACCAGAAAGGCGGTGTCGGCAAGACCACCACCTGCATCAACCTGGCTGCTTCGTTGGCAGCAACCAAGCGTAAGGTTCTGTTGGTGGATCTCGATCCGCAGGGTAACGCTACCATGGGTAGTGGTATCGACAAGGCGAGCCTCGAAAACTCGGTGTACGAGCTGTTGACCGATCGCTGCGATTTCAAGCAGGCAGTCCAACGCTCGGATAACGGTGGTTACGATCTATTACCGGCTAACGGTGATCTGACCGCAGCTGAAGTCGAATTGCTGGCCATGAAGATGAAGGAAAGCCGGCTGCGCTATGCACTCGCATCCGCGCGTACTGCCTACGACTTCGTGCTTATTGACTGTCCACCTTCGCTTAACATGCTCACTGTGAATGGATTGGTGGCAGCCGACGCGGTGATTATTCCGATGCAATGTGAATATTATGCGCTTGAAGGTTTATCGGCACTGGTCAATACCATCCAGCGTATCGCTGCTGTGCTTAACCCCAGTTTGCAGATCGAGGGCTTGCTGCGCACCATGTACGATCCGCGTAATAGTCTGACCCTCGACGTATCGGCACAATTGACCAATCACTTTGGTGACAAACTTTACCAGACGGTGATTCCGCGTAATGTGCGCCTGGCAGAGGCACCCAGTTTTGGCATGCCGGCATTGAGTTACGACAAACAATCGCGTGGCGCGGTGGCCTACCTTGCGCTGGCTGGTGAAGTAGTGCGCCGCAACAAGCAGGCAGCTCGGGCCGCGGCCCTGGCCAACGCGAACGACTAATCAAAAAGGACGATAGACGCATGGCGGTCAAGAAACGCGGCTTGGGGCGGGGACTCGATGCTTTATTGGGCCAGCCCGGTAACACCGGGCAGGAAGCAGAAAGCAAGGAACAGCAACTCAAGGATCTGCCGGTTGATCTGATCCAGCGGGGCAAGTACCAGCCACGTCGCGATATGGACCCCCAGGCCCTTGAAGAGCTCGCCAACTCGATTCGCGTTCAAGGTGTAATGCAACCGATCGTAGTGCGTCCTATTGCCGACGGTCGTTTTGAAATCATTGCAGGTGAGCGCCGTTGGCGTGCCACCCAGCAGGCCGGTCTCGATACCATCCCAGCGGTTATCCGCGACGTACCCGACGAAGCGGCCATTGCCATGGCGCTTATCGAGAACATCCAGCGTGAGGACCTCAATCCGATCGAGGAAGGCATTGCGCTTCAGCGCCTGCAGCAGGAGTTTGAATTGACTCAGCAGCAAGTCGCCGATGCCGTTGGCAAATCGCGTGTCACCATTACCAATTTGTTACGATTGATGTCATTACCCGATGATGTGAAGCTTCTACTCGAGCGCGGCGACCTGGAAATGGGACATGCCCGTGCACTTTTGGGTCTCCCTGCGGAGCAGCAGACACAGGCAGCACGGCAGGTTGTGGCCAAGGGACTGACTGTGAGACAGACAGAAGCTCTGGTCAGACAATGGCTCAACCCCCGCCGTGAACCCGGTGATACCCGGGTGAACCCTGATATAGAAAGGCTGGAACAGGATCTTGCCGAGCGTATAGGGGCCTCGGTCAGTATTCAGCATGGTGCCAAGGGCAAAGGCAAACTGGTGATCAGCTACAGTTCTCTGGATGAACTCGACGGTGTGCTGATGCATATCAAGTAACGCCGAACTGGCCAACGTTGGCGGATACCGCGGCATTTGGCCGGTTGCTGTTGAACCTGATCTTTTTTCAACCTATACTCCTCGCGCTATTTTAGCTGGTGTAAATGCACCAGTCTGTTGCATACAGCGACTCGAAAAGAAGCTTGAGGTATTAACTGCGAGGCGGGTGGATGGACGCAAGAACACCCAATAAAACGCCGTTTCGTCAGTTGCCCGCCTTTCCGGTGCTGGTTATGCAATGCGTGGTTGCCCTTTTGGCAGCCTTGATCCTGTGGATTGTCCAGGGTCATGTGGCTGGATATTCCGGTCTGCTCGGGGGGCTGGTAGCTTTGCTCCCCAATGCCTATTTTGCCTATCGGGTGTACCGCTATAGCGGAGCCCGGTCGGCGCGGGTCATCGTCAAGGAGTTCTACTCCGGCGAGGCCGGCAAGATTATTTTGACAGCCGCACTCTTCGTGCTGGTTTGGGTAGGTGTTAAACCCCTGGAGCCGACCGCCGTATTCGCCGGTTATCTCGCGGTACTGGCAGTAGGGGCAAGCGCATTACTCATAGTCCAACGATTTCAAAAGCATTGAGTTAGAGGCAAATATGGCAACTTCTTCAGCGGATTATATCCAGCACCATTTGCAGAACCTGACTTACGGTAAGCTCCCAGCTGGTTATGAGCGATACGACGGCAGCGTTGTGCAGGAAGCGACTTGGACAATGGCCCAGAGTGGCGCGGAAGCGACCGACATGGGTTTCATGGCATTCCATGTCGATACCCTTGGCTGGTCGGTATTCATGGGTCTGGTGTTTCTGTTCATCTTCCGCACTGTTGCGAAAAAGGCCACTGCCGGCATTCCGAGCAAGACCCAGAATGTCGTCGAAATGGTCGTCGAATTCGTGCAGGGCGTCGTCAAGGACACCTTCCACGGCCGCAATGCTCTGGTAGCGCCACTCGCCCTGACTATTTTTGTCTGGGTCTTCCTGATGAACTCGTTGAAGTGGATCCCGGTCGATTACATCCCGGGTCTGGCCAAGGCCCTTGGCCTGGAATACTTCAAGATCGTGCCAACGGCTGATCCTAACGGCACCTTCGGTATTTCCCTGGGTGTATTTATCCTGATTATTTTCTACAGCTTCAAGGTGAAGGGCTTCGGCGGCTTTATCAAGGAGCTATCGTTCACGCCGTTCAAGCACTGGGCTCTGATTCCATTCAACCTGTTCCTTGAAATTCTCGGCCTGCTGACCAAGCCCTTGAGCCTGGCGCTACGACTCTTCGGCAACATGTATGCCGGTGAAGTGGTGTTTATTTTGATTGCTCTGTTACCGTTCTACCTCCAGTGGGGGCTGAACGTGCCATGGGCCATCTTCCATATTCTTGTAATTCCGCTGCAGGCCTTCATCTTCATGGTGTTGACTGTGGTGTACCTGAGTGCTGCTCATGAGGATGCTCACTGACGCACTCGAACCGTGTTCAATCAATAACTAACCTTGAACTGCAACCTTGAACTTTAGGAGTAATTATGGAACTCGTAATCATGTCTGCCGCCATCATGATCGGTCTGGGCGCTCTGGGTACTGGTATTGGCTTCGCCCTGCTGGGTGGCAAGCTGCTGGAATCCACTGCACGCCAGCCTGAACTCGGTCCGCAGCTGCAAACCAAAACCTTCCTGATGGCCGGTCTGCTCGACGCCGTGCCAATGATCGGTGTTGGTATCGCGATGTACCTGATCTTCGTTGTTGCCCCTGGCATGGTCGCTTAATCCAGTTTGATCTCCGGCGGAGTTACTTCTGGTAAGTGCTCCGCCAGAAAATCATCTGGATCGACAAATCCGGGACTCAACGAATAGCACGAGGTAAATCGCTGTGAATATTAATCTGACGCTGTTTGGTCAAACGATTGCCTTCGCTATTTTTGTCTGGTTCACCATGAAGTATGTATGGCCGCCTATCACTCAGGCCATGCAGGAACGCCAGAAAAAAATCGCCGAAGGCCTGGATGCGGCTGGCCGCGCCCAGCGTGACCTGGATCTAGCCCAGGAGAAAGCTTCCCAGACCCTGCGTGACACCAAGGAACAGGCTACTCAGATCATCGAGCAAGCCAACAAGAGTGCCAACCTCATTGTCGAGGAAGCGAAGGACCAGGCACGTTCCGAAGGTGAGCGCTTGATTACGGCCGCCAAAGCCGAAATCGAACAGGAAGTAAATCGCGCCAAGGATGAACTCCGTGCCCAGGTAGCCGTACTGGCTGTGCAGGGTGCCGAGCATATTCTGGAGTCCGAAGTGGATTCCAAGGCACACAGTGAGCTGGTTAACAAACTGGCCGCACAACTCTAAGCGAGGCGAGCGATGGCTACTATCAACACGCTAGCTCGACCTTATGCGAAGGCAGCGTTCGAGTTCGCTTCTTCCGCCAATACGCTGGATGCCTGGTCGGGCATGCTGGCGTTGGCGGCTGCGGCGGTCGAGGATGATGCTTTTGCTCAGAGGATGCGCAATCCCGGCTTGACCGATGAGCGCAAGGCGGAAGACCTGCTCATGGTGTGCGAGGGTCATATCGACGAAGGGTTCGGCAATTTTGTCAAAACCCTTGCCGAGCATGATCGTTTGCCCTTGATCCCGGTAATTGCCGAGCTTTACGAGCAGCACAAGGCAGAACACGATCGGAGCATAGTGGTCGAGGTGGAATCCGCCTTCGAGCTGAGCGACGATCAACAGAAAACGCTGGCAACCGCACTAACTAAGCGGTTAGACCGGACAGTAACTCCTCATGTGACCATCAACCCGGCCTTGATCGGCGGTGTGTTGATTCGTGCGGGTGACCTGGTCATCGACGGTTCGGTCCGCGGCAAGCTGGATAAGCTGGCCGAGGCGTTGAAATCCTGATTTGAGGGACATGGCATGCAGCAATTGAATCCTTCCGAAATTAGCGAAATTATCAAGCAGCGCATCGAGAAACTCGATGTGTCTTCGCAGGCCCGGAACGTGGGTACTATCGTCAGCGTTTCTGACGGTATCGTGCGCATTCACGGCCTTGCTGATGTGATGTACGGTGAAATGATCGAGTTTCCCGGTGGTGTATACGGTATGGCACTGAACCTGGAGCAGGACTCCGTAGGTTCGGTTGTACTGGGTGACTACCTGGGTCTCGCCGAGGGCATGACCGCCAAATGTACCGGTCGTATTCTTGAAGTCCCGGTAGGTCCGGAATTGCTTGGTCGCGTTGTAGACGCACTGGGTAATCCGATCGACGGCAAGGGCGTGATCGACGCCAAGCTGACTGACGCAGTCGAGAAAGTGGCGCCTGGCGTGATCTGGCGTAAGTCGGTAGACCAGCCGGTACAGACCGGTTACAAGTCAATCGATGCCATGATCCCGATCGGCCGTGGCCAGCGTGAGCTGATCATCGGTGACCGTCAGACTGGTAAGACAGCTATCGCGATTGACGCGATCATCAACCAGAAAGATTCCGGCATCAAATGTGTGTACGTAGCAATCGGTCAGAAGCAGTCGACCATTGCCAACGTTGTGCGCAAGCTGGAAGAAAACGGCGCGATGAGCAACACCATCGTTGTCGCGGCTTCGGCTTCCGAGCCAGCTGCCCTGCAGTTCCTGGCTCCTTACGCCGGCTGCACCATGGGCGAGTACTTCCGTGACCGCGGTGAAGATGCGCTGATCATCTATGATGACCTGTCCAAGCAGGCTGTTGCCTATCGCCAGATCTCCCTGCTGTTGCGCCGTCCACCGGGTCGTGAAGCCTACCCCGGCGACGTGTTCTATCTCCACAGTCGTCTGCTGGAGCGCGCATCACGTATTTCCGAAGACTACGTCGAGAAGCTCACCAACGGTGCAGTGAAAGGCAAGACCGGTTCGCTGACGGCTCTGCCGATCATCGAAACGCTGGCCGGTGACGTATCTGCCTTCGTACCAACCAACGTGATCTCGATCACCGACGGTCAGATCTTCCTGGAATCCAACCTGTTCAACGCGGGTATCCGTCCGGCCGTTAACGCCGGTGTTTCGGTATCGCGTGTAGGTGGTGCAGCTCAGACCAAGATCATCAAGAAACTGTCCGGTGGTATTCGTACCGCTCTGGCTCAGTATCGTGAACTGGCGGCCTTCGCCCAGTTTGCTTCGGACCTCGATGAGGCTACCCGTAAGCAGTTGGAGCACGGTCAGCGCGTTACCGAGCTGATGAAGCAGGGTCAGTATGCGCCCATGTCGGTTGCCGAAATGGCCATCGTTCTGTACGCAGCCGAGAAAGGGTTCCTGACCGACGTCGAGATGAACAAGATTGGCTCGTTCGAGAAGGGCCTGCTGGCCTACTTCAAGCGCGACAAGGCTGATCTGGTTGCCAAGATCAATGAGAAGGGCGACTACAACGACGAGATCGAAGCCGGTATCAAGTCTGGCATCGAGAACTTCAAGGCGACCCAGAGCTGGTAAGCCGATTGCGGGGTCTGACACTGTCAGACTCCGCTTCGTGCGATCTGGCCGCAGGCTAACCTGAAAGGTGAGACATGGCAGGCGCAAAAGAGATACGCGGTAAAATTTCGAGTATCAAGAGTACTCAGAAGATCACCAGCGCCATGGAGAAAGTGGCAGTCAGCAAGATGCGCAAGGCACAACAGCGCATGTCTGCCAGCCGACCCTACGCTGACCGTATTCGTCAGGTCATTGGCCATTTGGCTAATGCCAACCCGGAATATCGTCACCCGTTCATGCAAGAGCGTGAAGTGAAACGGGTCGGTTATATCGTGGTGAGTACGGACCGTGGTCTGTGCGGGGGCCTGAACACCAACCTGTTCAAGGCTCTTATCACAAACATGAAAGAGTGGCGTGACCGTAACGTCGAAACCGAGCTGTGCGTTATTGGCAGCAAGGGCGCGACGTTCTTCCGTAGTTACGGCGGTAACGTGGTCGCGGCGATCAGCAACCTGGGTGAACAGCCCTCGCTGAATGATCTGATTGGTAGCGTCAAGGTTATGCTTGATGGTTACCACGAAGGTCGTATCGATCGCCTGTATCTGGTCTCCAACGCATTCGTCAACACCATGGTGCAACAGCCCAAGGTGGAGCAGATGATCCCGTTGGTTCCTGCTGACAAAGAGGAACTCAAGGGTCACTGGGACTATGTCTACGAGCCGGATGCACGTGAACTGCTCGATGGTCTGCTGGTTCGTTACATCGAATCGCAGGTTTACCAGGCAGTGATCGAGAACAATGCCAGCGAGCAGGCGGCACGTATGATCGCGATGAAGAATGCGACTGACAATGCGGGCGATATCATCGACAGCCTGCAGCTTATTTACAACAAGGCTCGTCAGTCAGCGATCACCCAGGAAATTTCGGAAATCGTCGGCGGCGCCGCCGCGGTCTCCTGAGACCCGGCCAGACGATAGCGGTTTCATACCACTTAGAGGAACCAAACATGAGTAGCGGACGTATCGTTCAAATCATCGGTGCCGTCATCGACGTGGAATTCCCACGCGAAGGCGTTCCGAAGGTATATGACGCGTTGCTGGTAGACGAAAAGGGTCTGACCCTGGAAGTTCAGCAGCAGCTCGGTGATGGCATTGTACGGACCATCGCCATGGGTACCACCGAAGGTGTCAAGCGCGGCCTGGCCGTAAGCAGCACTGGTGCAGCCATTTCTGTCCCCGTGGGTATCAAGACCCTGGGCCGGATCATGGACGTGCTGGGTAACCCCATCGACGAAGCTGGCCCGATTGGCGAAGAAGAGCGTTGGGGGATTCACCGCCCTGCACCTTCCTATGCGGAACAGGCCAGCTCCAATGAACTGCTGGAAACCGGCATCAAGGTTATCGACCTGATCTGCCCGTTCGCCAAGGGCGGTAAAGTGGGTTTGTTCGGTGGTGCCGGTGTGGGCAAGACGGTAAACATGATGGAGCTGATCCGTAACATCGCGATCGAGCACAGCGGTTATTCCGTGTTCGCCGGTGTGGGTGAGCGTACTCGTGAGGGTAACGACTTCTACCACGAGATGAAGGACTCCAACGTACTGGACAAGGTAGCGCTGGTTTACGGTCAGATGAACGAGCCGCCGGGTAACCGACTGCGCGTTGCCCTGACCGGTCTGACCATGGCCGAGAAGTTCCGTGACGAAGGTCGTGACGTACTGTTGTTCATCGACAACATCTACCGTTACACCCTGGCCGGTACCGAGGTATCTGCACTGTTGGGCCGTATGCCTTCAGCGGTAGGTTACCAGCCGACTCTGGCTGAGGAGATGGGTGTTCTGCAGGAGCGTATTACCTCCACTAAGCAGGGCTCCATTACGTCAATTCAGGCGGTATACGTACCAGCCGATGACTTGACTGACCCCTCGCCAGCTACCACCTTCGCCCACCTTGACGCGACCGTGGTACTGTCCCGTGATATCGCTTCCCTGGGTATCTATCCTGCGGTTGACCCGCTGGACTCCACCTCCCGTCAGCTGGATCCCCAGGTGATTGGTCAGGAGCACTACGATACTGCCCGTGGCGTTCAGTACGTTCTGCAGCGCTACAAGGAGCTGAAGGACATCATCGCGATTCTGGGTATGGACGAACTGTCCGAAGAAGACAAGCAACTGGTAGCCCGCGCTCGTAAGATCCAGCGCTATCTGTCGCAGCCCTTCTTCGTTGCGGAAGTCTTTACCGGTGCACCTGGCAAGTACGTTTCGCTCAAGGACACCATCCGCGCCTTCAAGGGCATTCTGGATGGCGAGTTCGACCACATGCCTGAGCAGGCGTTCTACATGGTCGGCACCATCGATGAAGCCATCGAGAAAGCGAAGAAAATGTAATGCTAGCGCCCGCGCAAGCGGGCGCAGAATCGAGGCAATGAAATGGCTATGACAGTGCACTGCGATATCGTTAGCGCGGAAGAAGAGCTGTTTTCAGGCCTGGTCGAGATGGTCGTGGCACACGGCAACATGGGTGATCTGGGTATTCTGCCCGGTCACACGCCGTTGCTTACCGACCTCAAGCCGGGTCCGGTTCGGGTGATCAAGCAGGATCGCAGCGAAGAGGTGTTCTACATCTCTGGCGGGTTCATCGAGATTCAACCGAGCATGGTCAAGGTGCTTGCCGACACGGCCGTCCGCGCCGGCGACATTGACGAAGCTGCAGCCGAAGAAGCAAAGAAAGCCGCAGAAAAGGCATTGAGCGAGAAGGGCTCCGAGTTTGATTACGGTGCCGCATCAGCTCGTCTGGCCGAGGCCGCAGCTCAGCTGCGTACCGTCCAGGAACTGCGCAAGAAGTACGGTGGCCGGGCTCCGTCCTGATCACTGTTGCGGTAATAATAAAAAAGGCAGCCCAGGCTGCCTTTTTTATTGGCCTAAAATGATATGCCAGCGGACTTCCGAGTGCAGAAGCTATCCTGCTAAGGCTTACAGCTTTGCTATCATCACCCTACTTATATTCAGATATGGTTCCCCTATGATATTGGACATCGTCATTCTCGCTGCCGGACAAGGCACACGCATGCGCTCCTCGCTTCCCAAGGTACTCCATCCGGTAGCAGGCAAGCCTATGCTGGGGCACGTAATCGACTGTGCAAGGGCGTTGTCTCCCAGGCACATTCACGTGGTTATAGGTCATGGTGCTGAAGCAGTGCGCGAGAGTCTGGTGTCGGACGATCTGAACTGGGTAATACAGAGTGATCAATTAGGCACCGGACATGCCGTAGCCCAGGCGATACCGCATACCGGCGGTGCCGACCAGATATTGGTGCTATACGGTGATGTGCCCTTGCTCAGAACCGCTACAGTGCAACGATTGAGCAAACAGGCCGGACAGACCAACCTGGGTTTGCTTACCGTGACCATGGAAGATCCGACGGGCTACGGCCGTATCGTGCGTAACCCGGCCGGAGAGGTCCAGTCAATCGTCGAGCAAAAGGATGCCAGTGCTGAACATCTGCTGATTACGGAAGCCAACACCGGCATCATGGCGCTACCAGGGTCCCATGCGGCTGACTGGCTCAACAGTCTGTCCAACGATAACGCCCAGGGCGAGTACTATCTGACTGATGTGGTGGCCCTGGCAGTAGCCAGCAAGACCGGGATCGAGGTAGCGCAACCGGATGACGAAGTAGAAGTCATGGGGGCCAACAACCGGCAACAGCTATCGGTTCTCGAGCGTGCCATTCAGTCACGCGAAGCGCTCCGCCTGATGACCGAAGGTGTCACCCTGGCTGATCCGGCGCGATTGGATGTACGCGGGAGCCTGGTAGTCGGCCGGGATATATTTGTGGATATCAACGTTGTGTTTGAAGGGCAGGTAACTATTGAAGATAACGTTGAGATAGGTCCGAACTGCGTTATTCGCAACAGCGTGATTCGAAGTGGCAGTGTGATCAAGGCCTTCAGCCACCTGGATGGTGCCGAGGTGGGAGAAGGCTGTGATATCGGGCCCTATGCGCGGTTACGGCCTGGCACGGTACTCGGTCGCGGAGCAAAGGTCGGTAATTTTGTAGAAACCAAGAAAGCGGATATCGGTGCTGGATCGAAAATCAACCACCTATCCTACGTCGGCGATGCTGTGGTGGGAGAGCAGGTTAATATCGGAGCAGGCACCATTACCTGCAATTACGATGGGGTGAACAAGTTCGTCACCCAGATTGGTGACAACGTGTTTATCGGCTCCAATACGTCATTGGTTGCACCGCTCAGTGTAGGTGCCGGTGCCACCACTGGCGCAGGCTCGACCATTACCCAGGATGTACCGGCAGGTGCGCTAGCGGTGGGACGTAGTCGCCAGCGATCTATTGAAAACTGGCAACGTCCGCTGAAAAAAACCGATTAGCCAAAAGTTTGCCACGGGACGTTTTGGGCCCGTGGTTAAAAAATGAACACATCTCCGCCGACTGTGTCTTATATTGCTAACAGGAATGGGAACACACGGTAGAGGTTAGTCGCAGCTTCAACTGCGTCTCCTGCCCAGCGGTCACCTTGGGCCTCGGCTAATATCTATTCCTGAATCAGCTTATATGGAACGTATCCCAATACCGGCCTTGTGCTACATTGGCCGCCTACTGCATGCAGGTTATGGAGAGCCGGGGTGACCTTGATACCTCTAAAAGAAAAAGAAATCCAGATTGGCAGTCCACTACCGTGGGATCTGATGGACGTTGAAGGCAATGTTCTGATGGAGCAGTCGCGCATCGTAGACAGCCAGCCTCTGCTTGATCAGCTTTTCAAGCTGGGTATCTACCGGGCGGCGCCAGAGCGCAATGCCGCAGAAGACAAGCAGGCTGAAGATGCCGCGCCGCTTCCCAACGAGATGCAGATCTCGACGCTCGCACAGGTACAGCTTGCCCCCGGCGATATGGTGCAGTTGCAAACCATGCATGCCACCCACACCGAGCGCTACCAGGTGAAAATGCTCGGCTTCCATGCGCCAATCAGCCTCATGGTGACCAGCCCCATGGCCCAGGGCAAGCTGGTATTCATCAAGGAAGGACAGCAGTTTCTGGTTCGTGGCTTCGTTGGCAAGGATGCCGTGGCCTACAAGACACGGGTTCTCAAGTCCAACCTGTCACCCTTTCCCTACTTGCATCTCGCCTATCCCGAATCTGTTCAGTCGATGCGTATCCGTGGCTCGGCAAGAGTACCGGTCGAGCTGGTAACGTCTGTTGTTGCACCGCGGGGCAAGGGAGCAGCCAAAATAGTCGATCTGAGCTGGGGCGGCGCGCGGATGTTGTCGCCGCAGCCAGTTGCGGACAAGGAAGACGAAGTGACTCTCTCCTTCCGGATAAACCCTTCAGGACTAGACGTCTATCTGAATATCAAGGGTAAGGTGCGCGCTGTCAGCAAAGATGAAAGCAACAAAGGGCTGGTGGCAACCGGCGTCGAATTCGTCGACTTGAATGAACAGGACCGGCTCTACCTGACCAACATGGTTTATCAGAACCTGCTCAAGGATAACCTCTGATGCGAGTACGCTCTCCTGCAGACTGCTTGTTGGACCTGCGTGGCTGGATCTATAGCCTGCTTCTGCTATTTAGCTTTTATCCAGCTTATGCTGTTTCGTCCGCACAACAGGTTGAGCTGGGTTTGGCCGACCAGGTTTTTCTCGTGGAGTACGTTGCAGATCCAGATAGCCGGCGTCAGGGGCTGATGGGGCGCGAAAATCTGGCTGATGGCACCGGTATGCTGTTTGATTTTCCGGAGGGTACCGAGCCATCGATCTGGATGCGCAACATGGTCATCAGCCTGGATTTACTCTACATCGACTCAACGGGGCGTATAGCTCAGATATTTTCTGATGTGCCCCCTTGCCGCGCAATGCCCTGCGAAATCTACCATGCCAACCAACCGCTACGCTTTGTACTTGAAGTTCCCGCCGGGACTGCCAAGCGCCTGGAGCTTGAAGAAGGCCAGAAACTGGAGCTGGGCGGCATCATAGAAAAGCCGGCGCCTCAATGGTAGACCCCGTTTACTCAGGGTTGAGCAGCTTCTGAATTCTGTTCTAATGATGCTTGGTCGGGCTCTAGCCAGACGCCTTTGCTGATCCTTTCGCAATAGGCTTTCAGGACCGGTGCGTCTGACTTATCACTGTAGTAGTGAATCGATTGCTTATAAGCCACGCCCTGTGCTGTCGCCCCTTCGCAAACCCCGTAAGCGCCGGTTGGACAATGGTCGACGAAATCGATATTGAAGGTCCGATCGGGAATCTGTGGCTGGCAGAAACTGCCAGTAAAAAGGCTGTCCGGAATAGTCATGTTCTGTTGGCACATACGAATCGGCAGTTCATCATCGCTCGAGGTAATCAGGCAAGCCTGTTGGGCCAGGACCTGAGCACTCATCGCACAGAGCAACGCAGTGAAAAAGGGGTAAAAGAGCTTCATTGCAACTCCGTTTGATTGTGATTGGATAGCGGGGCGAGGGTGTCGCGCAGGCTTTGCTCCAGGTCCAGTGGGTCCGGAGTGTTGCTCGAAATCAATTCCAGACGATTGTCCCGGCGCCATTCACTGGGGTGCCAGACCGGTCGGTCCCCAGCTGTTGCATTAAAGGACATCCAGCCTTTATCCGTATGTAACACGCCCTTGGCGCGATCCCAGGAAACTTCATCGAGCCAGGCAGACAGGTCATCCAGTACGAAGTTATTGGATGGATGAATGATCCACCCAATACTGTTCTGGCCGCCTTGCTGTTGCGTGTAACAGTGCCAGTCGTTTACGTCGCGCCATAGCGCGCCTATGGATACTGGCGGTGGCAGAGCGCTCAGTTGAGGGCTTATTGCGGGTCCTTCAGGAGTGGCAGCCACAGGTAGTAATGAGAGATCCAAGGTGCCCTGTACGGCACATACAGAGGCTATGGGATGCATTTTCAGAACCAGCGCTGCGCACTGACTGGAGGTCAGATCTTCTGTTTTGTTCAGGACCAGGAGACCGGCGCATTGCAGTGCTTGCTCTTGAGACTCACTCAGCTTTTCGTTGGCCAGAAGTCGGGTCGCATCAAGCACCATTATCAACGGCTGTAATGTCAGCACGCCCTGCCATGGTTTGGCCGCCAATTGCCGCATCAGGGTCTCTGGATGTCCGAGCCCGGACGCCTCGATGAACAGTCTGTGCGGACGCGCACGGCGCAGCAGTCGACCCAGGCCGACCTGAAAGGGGACGCCATTGACGCAGCACAGACAGCCGCCGGGAATTTCTGCAAGTTGAATGCCTGCAGCATCGGCGTGCAGTAGCGCCGCGTCGATGCCCACTTGACCGAATTCATTAATCAGGACCGCCCAGCGCTCATGATCTGGACGTTGCTGCAACAGACTTTTGAGTAATGATGTCTTGCCTGACCCAAGGGGGCCGGCGATCAGGTGGGTAGGTATGTGTTCAATATTCTGAGGATTCATCATCGGGCAAGCATACCGCCAGGTCGCGGACAGTTCCACGTGGAACCGTACATGGCGGGTCAGTTCAGCCGTTGTCCGAATGACTCCTGAACGTCTTCGGGATTGCCCCCAGGGAACGGATGAGGAGCCAGTTCAATGTGGCGAAGCCTCGGCCCGTAGAGTTCGACATACCCGTGATAGCGTCGTTCGCCCGTGACTGTGAATTCGAATCCATAGCGGCGGACCAGAGCGAAGCGCAGTCCCTTGCTGCGCCCGATCCGCACTTTGTTCAGGTAGATACTCTCATCCAGCAACTGAACATCAGCCTGGCGGCAGTGTTGCCTGACCAGGGCCAATGCCTGATCGCGCAGGCCCAGCGTGCGCCACAACCAGAAGCCGGTGGCGACGGCCAGAATCAACAGGCCAGCATGACGAAGATCGAACATCGAGCCACTTCCTCGGATAATACAGAGCGCCAAGCCTAGCACAGTTGTTGTTGTGGTCTGTCTTGCCTGGGCAGTGCGGGTTCTTGCAGTCAGATACCTGTAGCGCCCTCGGGGGAGGTCTCAGTCCAGAGCACAACACGGTTACGGCCGCTTGTTTTTGCCGCATACAGCGCCTGATCCGCACGCCTGAACAGGCTCTCTATGCTGTCACCCGGTTCCCAACCCGCCAGGCCACCACTGACCTGTAAACCAAAGGAATCGGTACCGTTGTTCAAAACCAGCCCACTCACTTGCTGTCTCAGGCGCTCAAGTAGTCGCAAGGCGGCTGTTGTATCGGTGTCGGCCAGCAGCAGAACAAATTCCTCGCCGCCGAAACGCGCAAAAACATCCTCCTCACGCAAAACTTCTCGGCACAGGTCCGCAAAGCTCTGCAAGGCCTGGTCGCCCGCAAGATGCCCATAGTCGTCATTGATACGCTTGAAGTGGTCCAGATCAAGAATAGCGAGACTCAGGGGGCGATTATGTCTAGCTGCTCGCTTGATCGCTATTTCCGCCTCGGAGTTGAATGCGCGACGGTTGAGCGCGCAGGTCAAGGAGTCCTGGGTAGCCAGCAGGAGCAACTGTTCCTCCAGGGCCTTGCGATGACTGACATCGCGGATTTCGACAACCAGGTCATCACTTTGATCACCCAGCGGTGCAATACTGATTTCGACTGGAAAAAGTTTACCGTTTGCATGTACGGCATTCACATCCAGTTGGCTGGCATATTGGCTGGACAGGTGCTGCTGTATAAAACCGTGGCTGCTGTCTGGAAACAGAGTGAATACCGATTGTTGTAGAAGGCGCCCTCTGGACAGACCACTAAGCTGCTCCAGGCGCAGGTTGGCGTCCTGTATCAGACCGCCCTTTACAATCATTACGGCGGAGGTGGATGCGCCCAGCAAACGCTCGAAACGTACAGCGCTGTTGCGCGCCCGCTCGGCATGTTGCTGGCTGTTGGCAAGGATGCGCTGCATGGTCATAAGTGTGACGCCAATAAATCCCATTACCAACGCCGGAATGGCGAAATTGTAAGGCAGCAGATAGCTGAATGACTCATAGGGATTGATGTAGGGGGCGTCATGCCACCAGTCGTGGTAGCCCAGATATCCACGCAGCAGCGTAACGGCCGAATAGACCAACAGACTAAGGCCCACAAGAAGACGGGCAGGACGGGTGGCAGAGTCGGATTTTTCACGCAGCAACAGAGCGATCGCCTGGAGCGGCAACAGTCCGGCAATCGTAGAATACACACCCATCAGAAAGTCCGAGTTGCCGTCATACACCCAATAGTGGATGTTGAACAGGATCATCAGACTGACGCTCAATGGCACTATCCACCAGGGCAACGGACGGCCCATGAAGCGGAAGATACCCAGCAGGAATAGAGCCTCACCGGCCAGTTGTCCGGCGTTGCCCAGCACATTCAACGTCGGGCTACCGGTAATGATGTATCCGATAAAAAGAATGATCCCACCGATCAGCGACCAACAGCCAGCCATCCAGAAGCCGGGTCCGGAATAGGGGCGGGACATATGCCACAGAGCCGTTGAAGCAACCGCTACGGCGAGTAGCAAGCAGAATCCCAGGAGCATGGGTGAGTAGTACAACAAGGGTCGCTGTCCTGCTATTGGCCAAAGTCCCGAGTATAGCCGTTGGAAAGCGGTTTGGTCGCGTCCAGGTCCTATATCTGCGTGGTCTGGCTCTCGACGGCCAGGACTTGAATGCAGCCTGCTTGCGGATAATGCCAGCGCACGTTCAGATCCCAGAAACGCACACCGTATTCGCGCTCTGGCTCGGGCTGTTGATAGGCCGGTTTGGGATCCTGGGCCAGACACTGCTCGATCAGCTCGATAACCGGCTGCTGCAGCCGAATAGCGTGCTCTCGGGCAGCTTGCCAGGCGGCTGGTTTCCAGGCGACCGGAATCAGAACGGGCGCGCTACTGGCCATCTCGTTGCGGGCGTCCGCTACATGGTCGGCGTAGGGAACGTAGGGTTTGATATCGAGTATGGGTGTGCCATCAAGCAGGTCGATACCGGAGATCAAGAGCCTTCCCGGCTCAACTGCATCCAGGCGTACGACTGACTGGCCCAGGGGGTTGGGGCGATGGGTTGAACGGCTGGCAAAAACACCCACACGCTGATTGCCACCCAGGCGGGGCGGGCGGACGCGCAAGTAATCGGGTCCGGAAGGGGCGGCGTGAAAGACAAAGAGCAGCCACAGATGACTGACATGCTCCAGACCGGCCAGCGCTTCAGGCTTGTCATAGGGTGGGAGCAACTCGAGGACCCCACGCGCAGCCGCGGCCAGGCTGGGCTGCCGAGGTATTGCAAACTTTTCGTGAAAGCACGAATGCACGACGCCTACGGGATCAAATTGGTAGGCCATGCTCTAGGCCAATGACAGCGGCGGAATCGAGTCCGGGTGATCGGGAATCACAAAGTGGCTGCCGCCCTCTATCGCTATCACCTGAAGATTCTCTGCCTGTTGCGCGCTGGCTCGCATGGCGCCAGTCTGCAAGACCCGGTCCTTGCCCGGCACCAGAATGGCTCCACGCTTCACATGTTGGTAGATCTCAGTGCTGGTAGTGTCCATCCAGTCTGCCATGTCCTTCAGGTTGGCGACCATCGTGGAGCAATGCCGCGGATTGAAGGGTACGCCCATGATCAATTCGCGCTTGCGGGAGTCATCGAGCGGGCCCCAAAGGGCTCGATTGCGGTCAGAAATCGGTTGCTGTTGCCACATGGGGAGAAAAAAGGGCACAAACCAGCGGGCCAGCGGTGGCAATGGAGCATATGGCTTGCCTTGGGGTAGCACGGGTGCCTCGAGAATAACCTCGACGTTCTCGAACAATGCTGGTTGTTGCCGTGCCGCTTCAAGGCTAACAGCGCCACCCCGTGAGTGGCCGTGGACCCTTACATTCTCGGTAGTAACCAGGTTACGCAATGCCATGTTCAGTACTTCAGCGTCATAGGCAATGGTACCGGGAGTCGCATTGGGTGTTTTGCTCCAGGCGGGAACACTGGGTCGGAAATCGAGCACCGGCACGTGATAGTCGGCGCTGGTGATCAGGATCAGCTCGATGGCAGGGTCTTCGTAATACTCGGTAAAGTACAGGAAGTTCTCCATGAAACCCGGCATCACGATGACGCTAGCTCTGGGCTGTTTCTCGGCCTGTCTGCGCGCGACGTTGGCCTGCCCGACAGTGAACACCTCTCCCTTGAATGATACAGCCTGTTGTTGGGGTATCTCGCGTCTCAGCAGCCAGCGCCGCAGGTATACAACGACCAATACTGCCAAACCTACCAAACCGATTAGCGATTCCATCTGTACAACTCCATCAGAACTGCCTTGAACATAGCGGTCAAGCCTTGACCTTGTGGTCAGGAACCTAGCATAGCCGATTACCTGTAACCATGAGCCACCCGTAAGGGCGATGGCCAAAGGCTATTTCACTCGCCGTCGTAGATCCAGACCTTATCGGCAGTAAAACGGTAACTGGCGTCAGCGAGTTCGTTGCTGGTCTGGTCTATCAGCAGGTTCCCGCTTATCCAGAAGGGCTCGTAGATATCTTCAATCGCGATGCCCTTGGGGTAGTCCACAAGAATGATCTGGTTTGGCGGCGGAGGAGGAACATGGATGCAGGCGCCGGCGTACGGCACCAGGAAGAAGCTGGTGTAGAGTCCGCGCTCATTGCTCTGCAGTGGCACGGGATAGCCAGCGATCCGCAGTTCCTGGTTATCCAGTTCTGCTACCACGTTGGTGGAGTACATGACCTCAGGCAGGTTTCGGTCGCGTTGGCGCAGGTCGGTGCTGAAGTCGGCCGGGGCCTCTTCAATGTTGTCGTGTCCGATTTCAGGCATATCCAGCATGGCCTGATAGTCTTCTTCGGGCAGCAGATCCAGCCAGTCTACCGTGCGCGGCGCAGCATCAAGTCCGAGGGACACGACAAGCAGAAGGTAAGGCCAATAGCCACGCATGGGAGCTCCCGCATCAGACGCCGATCAGCGCCTGTAATTCGGCGATACGAGCATCGAGCGCCTGGTTGTCGGTGCAGCGCAGGGTGGCATGCCCTACCTTGCGTCCGGTCTTGAATGCTTTGCCGTAGTGATGCACGTGGCAATCGTCGATGGCGGTAATCTGCTCTATTGGCGGAACCTCACCGATGAAGTTCAGCATGGCACTTTCACCCACCTTGGCAGTGGAGCCCAAAGGCAGGCCTGTTATGGCGCGTAAGTGGTTCTCGAACTGGCTGCATCTGGCGCCTTCGATTGTCCAGTGACCTGAGTTGTGCACGCGTGGAGCGATTTCGTTAGCCTTCAGCCCACCGTCTATTTCGAAGAACTCGAATGCGAGTACGCCAACATAGTCGAGTTGTTTGAGTACTCGGGTGGCGTAGTCTTCGGCAAGGGCCTGGAGCGGATGCGCTGCACTGGCAACCGAAAGCCGCAGAATGCCCTTGTCGTGGACATTCAGAACCAGGGGATAAAAAGCCGTCTGGCCATCACGCCCGCGAACGGCGATCAGCGATACTTCGCCCTGAAAGGGTACAAAGCCTTCCAGGATGCAGGGCACGTTACCCAGTTCAGCGAAGGCTCCGGCAACATCTTCTGGATCCCGCAGCACCTTCTGACCCTTGCCGTCGTAGCCCAGCGTGCGGGTTTTCATGACCGCCGGTAAGCCGATGCTGCTTACCGCTACTTCCAGGTCAGCCTGGGACTGGACGTCTGCGAATTCGGGAGTCGGGATGCCCAGGTCCTGAAACATTGACTTTTCGAACCATCGATCACGGGCAATGCGCAGGGATTCGGCATTGGGAAAGACCGGCACGAACTGGGACAGGAAGGCGACCGTTTCGGCGGGTACGCTTTCAAACTCGAAGGTAACCACATCACATTCATCTGCTATCTGGCGCAGATGATCGTGATCGCTGTAATCAGCGCAGATATGCTCGCCCAGCGCCTGGGCACAGGCGTCCGGCGCCGGATCAAGGAACACGAACTGCTGCCCCAGGGGAGTGCCTGCCAGTGCGAGCATGCGGCCCAGCTGGCCACCACCGATTACGCCGATCTTCATGATTAAGTCCTCAGTCCTGACGGGGGTCCGGGTTGTCCAGCACCTTGTCGGTCTGCTGGGCACGGAAATCCTGGAGCGCCTGGTGAAATTGCGGATGTTTGCCGCCAAGAATACTCGCCGACAATAGCGCAGCATTGATAGCGCCGGCCTTGCCTATTGCCAGGGTCGCCACAGGCACGCCCGCGGGCATCTGCACGATGGACAGCAGCGAGTCTACGCCAGAGAGCATCGAAGATTGCACAGGTACACCCAGTACCGGCAGATGGGTCTTCGCGGCGCACATGCCTGGCAGGTGGGCTGCGCCCCCGGCCCCGGCGATGATGACCTCGATGCCCCTGGCGGCGGCTTCCTCGGCATACTGGAACAGCAGGTCCGGCGTGCGGTGGGCCGAAACTACCTTGACCTCGTGGGGAATGCCCAGTTGGTCCAGCATGTCGGCCGTATGGCTCAAGGTGGACCAGTCTGACTTGGAGCCCATGATCACGCCAACCAATGCGGTCATTTATCGGTGCCTCGCTTTCTGTTGTGCCGTGCAGTTACGGCAAAAACCAACAAGCCACGGCAGCGTTACTGGCGTGGCTTGGCGGAGCAGATCGGGTCCCGGCATCCGGGTGCGGCCTGCTGATTGTAGGAAGCCGGACAGTATAACCCGAATTGACGAATATCAGAACTTCTGTGGCCTGAGCACCTCTACATCCGACAGATAGCAGATCATCGCATAGTTGTCGTAGTAGCGTTCCTGCAGATGCTGGATGATCTGCTCAGCGCGCTCCCGACCGCAGATCACCTCCAGTCGGATATTGCCGTCATTATCCCAGCCGGCGCTACGTACCCCACGGGTGCCGCTGCCCCGGGCATCAGACAACGTCCATCCGGGCGCGCCCAGTCGCTCGAGATCCTTTACCAGCCGGGGCTCCAGGGCTGCTTCGCAGATCAGCGTGAGCAGGGTACGGGTTGACATGCTCATGTGTGCTCCTCAGGCGGCCAGCCACTCGGCCAGGGACAGATACAGGGGAATCCCGATCAGTATATTGAAAGGAAAGCTGATACCCAACGATGCGGTCAGGGACAACGCCGGGTTGGCTTCAGGCAGCGCTAGACGCATTGCTGCCGGAACCGCGATATAGGAACCGCTGGCTGCCAGGGTTGCCAGCACGGTCACGCCGCCCACAGTCAGTCCCAGCGCGGTACCCAAAAGCCCGCCGGCCAATGCGCCGATCAGTGGAAAAACCAGAGCGAACACCACCAGTCGGGGCCCTGTGGTGCGCAGACTACCCAGGTGTCGGGAAGCGATCAGACCCATTTCCAGCAAGAAGAAGGCGAGAACTGGCTTGAACATCGTTGTATAAAGCGGTTCAAGGGGAGCGATGGCTTCCTTGCCAGCCAGTACGCCGATAATCAGGCCGCCCAGCAATAACATGATGCTCTTGCCAAGAAATACCTCATGGCTCAGCGCTTTCCAGTCGGTGTCCCGGCGTATGCCTTTGGCCAACAGGATACCGACAATGATCGCGGGTACCTCCAGGACTGCCACAAACAGTGGCATGTAGCTTTCAAATACGATATCGCGGGCCAGCAGATAGGCAATCACCACAGCGAAAGTACCAGCACTGACCGAGCCGTAGTGGGCCGCGATGCTGGCTGCATCAACGCGGGGGAATCGCAGAAGACGCAATAATGGGAAGGCGATCAGGGGCAATGCGATACCCAGCGCCAGCACAGCCAGGGTCTGACCCAGCAAGGCAGGACTGGCCTGCTCAGCCAGTTCAACACCACCGTGCAAGCCGATGGCCAGCAGCAAAATGATCGACAGCGTGTCGTAGAGACCTGGCGGGAGCTTCAGTTCACTCTTCACCAGGCCGGCGATCAAGCCAAAGATAAAGAACAGTACAACCGGATCAAAACCCATGTGTTACTCCAGGAAAGCAGCTGGAAGTCTTAAGCCGGAAGCTCGAAGTTGACCGTGCACTCTGGGAGCACCAGTACTGCATCGCAGCCCGGATGCAGCGTGGTGGCGCTTTCACGTCCAGCTTCAAGCGTTGAGCTTCCTGACTTCCTTTATTCTATCTCGATCAGAATCTCGCCTGGATTGACTCGATCACCCTTGGCGACGTTGACGGCCTTGACCGTGCCGCCGATGGCTGCCTGTATCTCGCTTTCCATCTTCATTGCTTCGCTGACCAGTACAGCCTGTCCGGCCTTGACGGTGTCTCCGACATTCACTAGTACATCGACGACATTGCCGGGCATGCTGGTGGTGACGTGGCCAGGCTGATTGGCCTGCTTGCGCTGGCTACCGCCGCCGCTACCGTCGAAGCTGTTCAATGGCTCGAATACAGCCTCTTCGGGCATGCCATCCAGGCTGAGGTAGAAGTGTCGTTTGCCGTCGCCCTTGACGCTGACGCCGGTAATATCGACGCGATACGACTCGCCATGCACATCAATGATGAATTCGGTTGGAGCACCCGCGTCCGCCATTGGTTTGCCCGGAGTACCGGACGCGCCCTGCTCGGGTAATAGCTCTTCAGGCTTGAGGGTGCCTGCGGCGCGCTCTTCGAGAAACTTGCGGCCCATGTCCGGAAACATGGCGTAGGTCAGAACATCTTCCTCGCTCTGCGCCAGAGTGCCCACCTCTCCACGCAACTTGTCCATTTCCGGCTTGATCAGATCCGCCGGACGCACATCGATTACTTGCTCGTTGCCGATCGCACGGCGCTGCAGAGACTCGTCTACCTGCCCCGGTGCCTGACCATAACGGCCCTGCAGGTACAGTTTTACCTCGTTGGTAATGGTCTTGTAGCGCTCACCGGCAAGCACGTTGAACACGGCCTGGGTACCTACGATCTGCGAGGTAGGCGTCACCAGCGGAGGATAGCCAAGGTCTGCACGCACGCGCGGGATCTCCTCGAATACTTCCTGAATCCGGTTCAGCGCATTCTGTTCCTTGAGCTGGTTGGCCAGGTTGGACATCATCCCGCCCGGTACCTGGTTGACCTGTACCCGGGTATCCACACCGGTGAACTCGCTCTCGAACTGATGGTACTTCTTGCGTACGGCATGGAAGTACATACCGATTTCCTGCAGCAACTCAAGATCCAGTCCGGTGTCGTAGGGAGTGCCTTTGAGGGCCGCAACCATGGACTCGGTACCCGGATGGCTGGTGCCCCAGGCCATGCTGGAGATCGCGGTGTCGATATGGTCAGCGCCTGCTTCGATGGCCTTGATCTGACACATCGCCGCCAGGCCTGCGGTGTCGTGGGAATGAATGAATACCGGCAGATCCGACTCGGCCTTCAGCGCGCTGACCAGCTCGGCTGTGGCGAAGGGGGTCAGCAGACCGGCCATATCCTTGATTGCAATGGAGTCGATGCCCATCTCTCCCATGGCCTTGGCCTGGGCGACGTAGCCTTTCACGCTGTGTACCGGGCTGGTGGTGTAGGCGAGGGTACCCTGGGCGTGCTTGCCGGCATCCTTGACCGCCTTGATGGAGGTCTCCAGATTGCGCACATCGTTCATCGCATCGAAGATACGATACACATCGATACCGTTCTCGGCTGTTTTGGCGACGAAGGCTTTAACCACGTCATCGCTGTAATGACGGTAGCCGAGCAGGTTCTGACCGCGCAGCAACATCTGCAGTCGTGTGTTGGGTAATGCTTCACGCAGCTGGCGCAAGCGCTCCCAGGGGTCTTCCTTGAGAAAACGCACGCAGGCATCAAAGGTCGCGCCGCCCCAGACTTCCAGGGACCAGTAACCCACCTGATCGAGCTTGGCGCAGATTGGCAGCATGTCTTCGGTGCGCATGCGGGTAGCCAGCAGCGACTGATGGGCATCGCGTAAAATGGTGTCGGTAACGGTAATCTTGCGTGTGGTGCTCATTGTCTGTTCCTCGTTATCTGCAAGCTTCATGCGCCAAGCTGCCAGCGGATCGATGTTCTCATGCGGCATGAGGCCTGTTGCCTGCCGCGGGTTTTATAGTCCGGCGTGCGCGGCAATTGCCGTCGCAATCGCCAGCGCCAGTTCCTCGGGTTTGCGTTTGACCGAGTAGCGGGTCAGTTCCGGATGACTCTCGACAAAACTGGTGTCGAACACGCCGCTGCGAAATTCCGCATTACCCAGGATTTCCGAGTAATAGGCTGCGGTGGTCTTCACCCCTTGCAGGCGCATGTCATCCAGCGCGCGCAACCCACGGTCCAGCGCCTCTTCCCAGGTCAGTGCCCAGACAATCAACTTCAGGCACATGGAATCGTAATAGGGTGGAATGCTGTAGCCGGTGTAGATGGCGGTGTCCACGCGTACCCCGGGACCGCCGGGGGCGTAATAACGGGTGATCTTGCCGAAGGACGGTAGAAAATCATTCTTCGGATCTTCAGCGTTGATGCGGAACTGAATGGCGAACCCGCGGTGCTGAATGTCTTCCTGCTTGACGGACAGTGGCAAGCCAGAGGCAATGCGGATCTGCTCGCGGACGATGTCGATACCGGTTATTTGCTCGGTGATGGTGTGTTCCACCTGCACCCGTGTATTCATCTCCATGAAGTACACCTCGCCCTCGGCGAGCAGGAACTCCACGGTGCCGGCATTCTCGTAGCCCACTGCCTGCGCGGCCTTCACCGACAGATCACCGATATAGGCGCGCTGCTCGGGGGTCAGTTGGGGGCTGGGCGCGATCTCGATCAGCTTCTGGTTGCGGCGCTGGATAGAGCAGTCACGCTCGAACAGGTGCACGGTATTACCGTGGCTGTCGGCGAGAATCTGCGCCTCGATATGCTTGGGATTGACGATACATTTTTCCAGAAACACATCGGCGGAGCCGAACGCCTTGGTTGCCTCGGATATGACCCGTGGCCAGGCTTGCTCGAGCTCTGCCTGGGTGTTGCAGCGGCGAATACCGCGGCCACCGCCGCCAGAGGTAGCCTTGAGCATGATCGGGTAGCCGACGCGCTCGGCTTCCTTGAGTGCATCCTTTAGATCTGCCAGATTGCCCTCAGTGCCGGGGGTGACCGGTACGCCAGCCTTGATCATGCTGCGTCGGGCTTCGGTCTTGTCCCCCATGCGGCGAATCACCTCCGCAGAGGGTCCAATAAACTTGATTCCGCGTTCGCTGCAGATGTCCGCCAGCTCAGCATTTTCGGACAGGAAGCCGTAGCCGGGATGTAATGCATCACAACCGGTTTCGACTGCCAGGTTAACCAGTTGGCGAGCATTGAGATAACCGGAAAGGGGATCGCTGCCCAGGTTATAGGCTTCATCGGCACGTTTGACGTGGAGTGCGAAGCGGTCTGCTTCAGAGTAGATAGCCACGGAGCGAATGCCCATCTCGGCGCAGGCGCGCACGATACGAACGGCAATCTCGCCACGATTGGCTATGAGAATTTTCTTGATCACGTCCTGTTTCCTCCTGGTGGTGACCGGGTGCAAACAACTTACGCCTGCGCCTCCCACAAGAGAAATGAATAATAATTGGATTATCCATTAGTAATTGCTTATACATATGCTGAACAGGCGTAGATATAGGGTAGACGAGAATGCGCAAGACGCTTTTGCGGATGACCCTGCGGCAGTTGCAGGTGTTCCGCGCGGTATGCAGTTGCCACTCCTTCAGCCGGGCGGCGGAGGAGATGGCCCTTACCCAATCGGCGGTCAGTCAGCAGATCCGTCAGCTGGAAGAACAGATCGATCAGCCGTTGTTTGAATATGTCGGCCGCAAGCTGTATCTCACCGAAGCGGCGACCAGCCTGCTGGCGGCCAGCGAGGATATATTTGCTCGTCTGGAAAGCCTGGACATGTCCCTTTCCAACTTGCAGGGCAGTCTGCAGGGGGAGCTGCGTCTGGCCGTGGTCAGCAGTATTCAATATCTGACGCCCCATCTGCTCGCAGCGTTCCGGGAACGCTACCCGGAGGTATCCTTCAGGCTCGAGATTGCTACACGAGGTCAGGTTATTCAGCGTCTGCGGGATAATCTGGATGATGTGGTGCTCATGGGTCTGGTGCCGGAGGACCGAGCGCTGGAGTTCTTTCCGTTCCTCAACAACCCGATCATTGCGGTGGCGAGTCCGCAGCATTCCCTGGCGGGGCGCAGCGCCTTGACGCTTGCCGAGATCGAGAATGCGACGGTGCTGCAGCGTGAGCCAGGTTCGGGTACGCGCAAGGCCAGTGATGACTTTCTTCAGGAAAAACGCGTACACCTGCAGCAATCGATGCAGCTGGGCTCCAGCGAAAGCCTGATTCAGGGGGCAATAGCAGGCCTGGGGATAGCCATGGTTTCAGGCCATGCAGCTTCACCCTTCATTCGCAGCGGCGACCTGGTGCGTCTGGACTTCACCGAACTGCCACTGTTACGCAGCTGGTGTGCGGTCCACGCCCGGGGCAAGCGTCTGAGTCCCGTGGCCCAGGCTTTTCTGGAGTTTCTTCGCTCTGAACGCGCCAAGATCCGCACCCTGGCCGAGCGGTTCGAAACCGCCTAGCGGGCAAGCCGGCTATTCAGTGCATCCAGATACCCGGACGCCGCGCTTCCATGATGTCCGGGAAGTCGCATACCTGGGCGTGCAATGCCTGGCTTTCCCGATACTCCTCAATCGCCCTGCGGTAGGCCATACGCTTGCGATCTTCGTTCTGCCGGCGCTGTTTACGTACCGAGGTATTGCCATCCTCATAATCTGCATCAAAAGCCATGGTGGTTCTCCGCTGTGTGAGTACCCCATCAACTTGCGCGTCGAGAATGACGGGAGCGTTACAGAGCAGTGAAACATCTTTGACTTTCAGATCACTATAATCTAATTGCGAATCATTACTATTATCAGTAATATCCTTTGGCTTCTTCACCTGCACCGCCCCGTAGCCCTCGGTGAAGAGTAAATCTTACCTAAACAAAGGATTGAACCGATGCTCCATTCAATGCCCCACTCGCACGCCGTTCGCTACTCGTTCCTGTCCCTCTGTATCAGCTTGGCTGCGACAGGCGTGGCACCGGCCTGGGCGGATGAGGACCTGACTCAGAGCGAGGAAAGCAAGGACGTATTGGTGCTTGATGATGTCACGGTTACCGCGACTAGCATCGGCCCAACGCCAACCACCGAGGGTACCGAGTCCTACACCACCGACTCGATGAATACTGCGACTCGACTTTCACTGCCCATCCGCCAGACGCCGCAGTCCGTGTCGGTGGTTACCCGCCAGATGATCGACGATATGGCGCTGGAATCCATCACCGATGTGGTCGGTGTCACCACCGGGGTTACCAGCAAGGCGCTGGACAGCTCCCGCAGTGGTTTTGCCGCTCGGGGCTTTGATATCACCAATCTGCAGATTGACGGAGTACCCACCACCTGGAGCAGTGGCTGGGCGGCTGGCGAAACGGAGATGGATACGGTGCTCTACGACCGGGTCGAGATCGTCCGCGGTGCTACCGGTCTGGTCACCGGCGCCGGGAACCCGTCCGCGGCAATCAACTTGGTCAGAAAGCGCGCAGATAGCGAGCAGTTCAGGGGCTTCGTCAGTGGTCAGGTCGGCTCCTGGGATCGATATCAGGGCACGCTGGATGTCTCCGGTGCCCTGAATGAGAGTGGTCGCGTACGAGGCCGCGTGGTTGGTAGTTATCTGGAAGGCGACTCCTTCGTTGATCTTGCAAAAAACGAAAGGTCAGTATTGTTTGGCACTCTGGGCATCGACCTGACCGATAATACGTTGCTCAATATCGGCGCCAGCTACCAGGACAACAGCCCTACGGCTTCCATGTGGGGCGGCCTGCCGACCTGGTTCAGCGATGGCACCCGTACTGACTGGGATCGCTCGAAGACCACGGCGACTGACTGGTCCGAATGGGCCTCAAAGCACACCACCTACTACGCCAATGTCGAGCATGTTTTCGATTCCGGCACCAAGTTGTATGCCGCCTATAGCCGCAGCATCAACGAAGGTGACCTGCGCCTGTTGTATGTTTCCGGTGCGCCGGACCGGGTAACCGGCCTGGGCCTTAGCGCCAGTCCTTCCTGGTACGACGTCACGCGGGAGCAGGACAATCTGGATTTGTACGTGAGCACACCGTTCAGTTTTGCTGGTCAGGATCACGAATTCGTACTCGGCCTTATGCACAGCAAGCAGGAACTGGTGACCGACAACCGTCCGCGTTTGAATACGCCGGTGGCCGGAAACTACTATGACTGGGATGGCTCCTATCCGGAGCCCGCATGGGGGCCCTCTAGTACTTACACCACCCAGGATACCGAGCAACTGGGGGCCTATGCCGTGGCGCGTTTGAGACTCGCCGAGCCGCTGCAGCTGATCATTGGTAGCCGCATCAGCAACTGGGACACCAGCGGCACGAAATGGAACGGTGACCCCTACGAGTTCGAGCACGACAAGGAGCTGACACCCTACGCCGGCTTGGTCTATGACATCAATGACCAGCATTCCGCCTATGTCAGCTACTCGGAAATTTTCAACCCTCAGGATTATCAGGACCGCAATGGTGACTACCTGGACCCCCTGGAAGGCCAGAACTACGAAGCCGGGGTAAAAGGCGAGTATTTCGCTGGTCGACTCAACGCCGCACTGGCCGTTTTCCGCATCGAGCAGGATAACCTCGCACAACCCGATGTGGGTGCAGTGGTGCCCGGTGGTATCGCCCAGGCTTATTACCCGGCGCAGGGCACAACCAGTGACGGCTATGAAATCGAGCTATCCGGCGCTCTCACCGATAACTGGAACCTCATGGTTGGCTGGGCTCAGTTCAGCGCCAAGGATGCGGATGGGGAGCGGGTCAATACTCGCTTCCCGCGTCGCACAGCGAATATATTCAGCACTTATCGCATTGATCGTCTGACCCTGGGCGGTGGAGTGAATTGGGAAGACGGCAACTACACCGTAGCCAATAACCCCCTTGGACAAGCGGAAAAACTCGAGCAGCCATCCTATGCGCTGGTCAACCTCATGGCGCGCTACCAGCTCAGCGACGCCCTCAGTGCCCAGTTGAATATCGACAACCTGCTGGATAAAAAGTACTACAGCCAGATCGGCTTCTACAGTCAGCACGCCTTCGGCGAACCGCGCAATGGCAAATTGACCCTCAAATACAGCTTTTGAGCGTGAAAAGCGTGAATAGGCTGCGGCTGGGTATCAACGTTTCTATCAGGGTGCTGTTTGCTCTGGTAGGGGGGTATGCGGTGGCCAATCTCGGCGCGGTGGCATTCGCTGCGCTATTGCCACTGAGCCAGGTCGATGCGGCGCTAGTGTCCGTTCAGGTCAGTTTTGCCTTGTATGCATGTGTTGTTGTCTGGGTGTTCACAGCCCGTAACCTCTGGTGGGCCATCGTCGGGCCCTTGGGGGTGGCCGTGTTTTGCTCGCCCGTCATCATCTTGCTGCTTGCCGAGCGGCTGGGATGAGGGAGACCTTTCGCCAGTCGATGGCCTGGCTGCACACCTGGGTCGGTTTGCTCCTCGGATGGCTTTTGTACTTCATGTTCATCACCGGGACAGCCGGTTATTTTGATACTGAAATCGACCGGTGGATGCAGCCGGAATTACCTGTAGCGCATACGCAGGCGACTCCGGTAGAAACGCTGAGCGCAGCATTCCAGCGATTGCACAAGGTTGCCCCGGACGCCTCTCGCTGGTTTATCACGCTGACCGGTGACCGCAACAATCCCTATCCAGGTATTTTCTGGCAGGGTGCAGGTGGTCGCGGGGAAGAGCTGCTTGACCCTTCCACAGGGGCGCCGCCGGAGGCACGGTCGACAGCGGGCGGGCAGCTGCTGTATCAGATGCACTGGCGCCTGCATTACCTGCCCAGATCAGTTTCCGACTGGATAGTGGTACTCGCCAGCATGCTGATGCTGGTGGCGTTGATCAGCGGGATAGTGGTGCACAAGAAGATCTTTAAGGATTTCTTCACGTTTCGGCCGAAAAAGGGTCAGCGTTCATGGCTGGATGCACATAACGTTGCAAGCGTCATTTCCTTGCCTTTCCAGCTGATGATCACCTATTCCGGGCTGGTATTCATGATGTTCTCCGTTATGCCGTTGACCGTAAGTGCGTTTTACGGCGTGGATGCCGAAGGTCGCCAATCCTTTTTCGGGGAAGCTTTTCCCGGGCCGGAGCAGATCACAGTCATGGGTGAGTCCGCACCTCTGGCCAGTGCCGTGAATCTAATGGAGGGGTTTGCCGCGGGACGCGAGGCGGAGACGCCGCGCTATCTGGTTGTCAGTAATCCGGGCGATGCGAATGCGCGGGTGACAGTCGGTTATGGCGAACTCGCCGGACCCCTGCAGCGTGACGCGGTATTGGTGCTCGATGGCGTCACAGCAAAAGCGCTGGATACACAGCCTGCCGATGTGCCGATGGGGCGACTGAGTCGTGATCTGCTTGTCGGTTTGCACGAGGGGTTGTTTGCGGGACCGTTACTGCGCGGGCTGTATTTTCTTTCGGGTCTGCTCGGCGCCGCAATGATCGCCACCGGACTGGTGCTTTGGACGGTCAAGCGTCGGCAGCGTGCGGACCGAACCGGCGAGCATCATGCCGGTCTACGTCTGGTCGAGAGTCTGAATGTAGCAACCATTGCCGGCCTGCCGCTGGCCATTGCCGCGTATTTCTGGGCCAATCGATTGCTCCCGGTGGGCTGGGAGGCGCGTGCGCAATGGGAGATCAATATCCTGTTTATCGTGTGGGCCTGTCTGTTCCTGCATGCGGGCTTGCGTGCATCAGGAAAGGCCTGGGTTGAGCAATTGGCAGGCGCCGCTCTGACTTTTTTCCTGCTGCCCTTTCTCAACGCGCTGACCACTGATCGGCCCTTGTGGCAAAGCGTTGCGGTAGGCGATTGGATTTTTGTGGGGTTCGAGTTTTGTGTGTTGGTTATCAGCCTTGGGTTCGCAGCAGCGGCGTTTTACCTGTGGCGACACCAGCGCCAATCCTTGAAAGGTATCGTAACCGGCACGGGAACTGCCGAGGCACAATCATGAACTGGCCCGGTGTGGCAGTGCTGTTGTTGGCGCATGCCGGATTCTCGTTTAAGGCTCTGGCTATGGACAAGCACCGCAGACACTTGCTGCATGACCGCAGTTTGTTCTGGCAGCACAGCCGGGTAGTGGAGCTGGGGGGATGGTTATCTTTGGGTGCAGCCCTGTTAGTCAGCCTGAAAGGCTATGGTGCGGGAGTGGGGCTGATATTGCTGTTCGGTATCCTGAGCATGGCAGCACTCGCAGTGATACTGCAGGTCAGCTATCGGCCGAAGTCGGTGAAGCTGGTTTCGCTGTTCTCCCTGGGATCAGGGATTACGGGTCTGCTCTGGTAAGCCCGTTGCGCGCCAGAAGGCACGCTTCTATATCGTTTATTTTCCCTCCAACTCCCGCGCCGGGTAGTGGAGAATGGAGAGGCGGGACTGCCAATTGCCCTGATTTTCCTGCTGGCAGGCCTCCTCGCTGTCGAAGTGAACATTCACATCAATGTCATCAACCTGCATACGGGCCTCGCGGAGTGCGGTTGCAGTCAGTTGATACAGCAATCGTCCGCCTCCGTTTTCCAGTGCGCTGGCAAGATCAGAGCGAGTACCGAAAATCCATACCACGTGGGTTCCGGCCGGATCAAGGTAGTCGGCTGCCAGGGGCACCAGGTACGTCAGCCCTGGCAGCTCCGGTTTGGCAGTTTCCATGGCCCGTTCTAGTGCGGCGATCAGGCGTTCTCGTGTTTCCTGCTGTTCAGGGTTCACCGCCTTATCCTCTCGTCGGTCGCGCTCGCTCGGGAAATTTTCATACTTCGCGTACATGGCGTTCCAGTTGCTCCTGACGCTCCTTGGCTTCAATGCTCAAGGCTGCTGTAGGGCGCAGTAATAGTCGGCGTAAGCCGATCTGCTCACCGCTTTCGGCGCACCATCCGTATTCGCCACTGGCAATCCGGTCCAGCGCCTGATCGATCTTGTCGAGCAGCCGTTTCTCCCGTTCCAGCATGTTCAGCTGGGATTGCCGCTGCTCCTCGGCACTACCCAGATCGGCCGGATCCGAGGGCAGCTCATATTCACGTAAATCCTTGAAATCCCTATCAATTCTCTCACGAAGCTCCTCACGCTCGGTGAGCAGCATGTGTTTGAAAAACGCCAGCTGGGAGTCACTCATATACTCATCAGCGGGCTGTGCGAGGAGCTCTTCCTTGGTCATTGGCGGTGTGCCCATGGTCATTGGCCTGTGTTGTGCTATGGCTTATTTCAGAGGGTTTTCAGGACGTAAAAGTTCCGTAATGGCCAAAGCTGACGCACAATATCGGCACGGAACACGGCCACCAGGGGATACGGGTTGATGGAACAACGGGGCACGCTATTGAGCTGGGATGACAACAAGGGTTTTGGTTTTATCCAGCCGGAGGGGGGCGGCGCAAAACTGTTCGTGCATATTTCCGTGATGCGCGGCGACGCGCGACCCCAACAGGGTGACAACGTTCTGTATCTGGTGGGTGAGGACGAGCGGGGTCGTCCGCGAGCCACGCATATGCGTGGTGAAGCGCTGAGCCTGGACAAGGCTTCGATCCGTCGCAAGCCTCGAGAGGCGGTTTCGGGCAAGCGTGAAAAGCCGGTCAGGAGCGCTTCCAGGCCGCCCAAGGCTAAGACTCCAAGCTTGCGACATAGCTCTGGTATACGGCAGCTGCCACTCAAGCTGGGGGTCTGGAGCCTGCTGTGTATTCTGCCGCTGCTGGGTTCGCTGAAGTTTTACCGGGAGCAGGGCTGGATAGTGCCCCTGGTAGCTTACTGTGCAGCAAGTCTGATCAGCTTTCTGATGTACCGGTCCGACAAACGCAGTGCCCAGGAATCAAGGCAGCGAACCCCTGAAAATATGTTGCATCTGTCGGAGTTGTTAGGTGGCTGGCCAGGGGCGTTGATCGCCCAGCAGCGCTTCCGGCACAAGACCCGCAAGGCCTCGTACCAGACGATTTTCTGGATGATAGTCGTAGCCCATCAGCTTTACTGGGCTGACAGGCTGTTACTGGAAGGGCGCTATCTGGTGCGTTTGCTGGGGTAGCTGATGCTTAAACAGCGACACCCAGCTCACGCAGATAATCATCGTAGGTACCGTTGAAATCGGTCACGCCGTTTTCGTTCAGTTCGATGATGCGTGTGGCCAGACTGGAAACGAACTCGCGGTCGTGGCTGACGAAGATCAGCGTGCCGGGATAGTTTTCCAGCGCCAGATTGAGCGCCTCGATGGATTCCATGTCCAGGTGGTTGGTCGGTTCGTCCATGATCATCACGTTGGCTTTCTGCAGGATCAGCTTGCCAAACAGCATGCGGCCCTGCTCACCCCCGGATATGACTTTCACTGATTTCAGGATGTCATCGTTGGAGAACAGCATACGGCCCAGGGTGCCCCGCACCAGTTGCTCGCCACCGGTAGTCCACTGGGACATCCAGTCGAACAGGGTCCAGTCGTTCTTGAAGTCGTCCGCGTGCTCCTGCGCAAAGTAGCCCAGATCGGCGCTTTCGGCCCATTTGACTGTGCCTGCCATCGGAGTCAGTTCATCCACCAGCGTGCGTAGCAAAGTCGTCTTGCCGATGCCGTTGGGTCCAATAATCGCCACGCGCTCACCAGCCTCAATCTGCAGACTGAGGTTCTTGAACAACGCCTGACCGTCGAAACCCTGGCTGACCTTGTCGAGGATCACTGCCTGGCGGTGCAGCTTCTTGTTCTGGTCAAAACGAATGAATGGGCTGATGCGGCTGGATGGCTTGACCTCGTCGAGCTGGATCTTGTCGATCTGCTTGGCGCGACTGGTGGCCTGCTTGGCCTTTGATGCGTTGGCAGAGAAACGGCTGACGAAGGTCTGCAGCTCGGCGATCTGCGCCTTCTTCTTGGCGTTGTCCGACAGCAAGCGCTCACGAGCCTGGTGCGAGGCCATCATGTATTCGTCGTAGTTGCCGGGGAACAGGCGCAGCTCGCAGAAATCCAGGTCGGCCATGTGCGTGCACACGCTGTTGAGAAAGTGACGATCGTGGGAAATGATGATCATCGTGCTGTTGCGCGTGGTCAGCTGACTTTCCAGCCAGCGGATGGTGTTGATGTCCAGGTGGTTGGTCGGTTCGTCGAGCAGCAGTACTTCCGGATCGGAAAACAAAGCCTGAGCCAGCAGTACACGCAGCTTCCAGCCTGGTGCAACCTCGCTCATCGGGCCGCTATGCTGTTCCAGGGGTATCCCCAGGCCCAGCAGCAGTTCGCCGGCGCGGGCCTCAGCGGTGTAGCCGTCCATCTCGGCGAACTCGGTTTCGAGTTCGGCGACTTTCATACCGTCTTCTTCGCTCATTTCAGGGAGCGAATAGATGCGGTCACGTTCAGCATGCACTTTCCAAAGCTCTTCGTGGCCCATGATCACGGTATCCAGCACGCTGAACTGCTCATAGGCGAACTGATCCTGGCGCAGCTTGCCCAGGCGCACGTTCGGCTCCAGCATCACCTGCCCGCCGGACGGCTCCAGGTCGCCACCGAGAATCTTCATGAAGGTGGTCTTGCCTGATCCATTGGCGCCGATCAGACCGTAGCGATTGCCCCCGCCAAACTTGGCTGACACGTTCTCGAAAAGGGGCTTGGCCCCGAACTGCATGGTGATATTGGCGGTGGAGATCAAAAGAATGTCCTGCGGGAAAAGAAAGAGGTTGTTCTCGTGCGGCGTTCAGAGCCCGAAAACCGGACGGCGCATTGTACGGGCAATGCTTCTTTATTGACAGGGGCGTCCGACGAGCGTAGGGCACACTCGTCGGCTTCGCGATATCAGCAGGGGTGCTGGTGTCTTATTGCTTGAGTAGAGGCAGGGTCAGACAGAAGTCGATTGAGCCATCACCCTGGTCGGCGTACACAGAACCTTCATGGGCCTGGACGATTGCCGCACAGATATACAGGCCCATGCCCAGGCCGCTTTGTTCCGATGCGGGGCTGTCGCTGGTCACTGGCTGAAAAAGTCCCGCCATCTGCTCTGCGCTGAGCGGGTCGATCTGACTGCTGACGGTCAGCGTACTGGTGTCATCCTCCCTCGTCAGCTTAACGATGGTGGGCGTCTCGGCTTTGCTCTGCTGACTCGCATTATTGAGCAGGTGGGCAATGACCTCGGTGTAACGCTCCGCATCTACCATAGCGTTGATGACCGGCTCGATCTGTGCCTCGATTGTCAGATCAGGATATAGCGTCTGTTCGTCTTCCAGAACCGATTTGACCAGGGCCGACAGGTTGGTTTCTACCGGGTTGATACTGATCTTGTTGCCCATCTGCAATTGATTGAGATCGCGTATCTGGGCCAGCATACGGTCCATCTTCTTGCCCGCGGCAATGATGTGTTTGGTCATCTCGATGTCACGCTCGCTCTGCGGACGCAGTAAGGCTGCGGACATGGTTAAGGACTGCAAGGGATTGGACAGATCGTGTCCCAGCCGGGCAATCAGGCTCTGCTGTACACGAGAGGTCATGGCTGCCCGTTGCAGACAGGCTTCGAGTAAATCACCACGCAGAGAGGTCGTTGCCGCAATGTCAGCGTCGCTCCAACCGTCTTTCTGGCTTGTTTGTCCGTCGCGAAACCACAGGAGCCAGCCATCTTCGGGTGGACAGAAACAGATTGCCAACACCCCTTCCAGGTCGCCATCTACCTGTTCCTGAAGGCCGCTGTAATAGACGCCGGTGATAGCAGCCTCATGGAGCGAGCTAAGCGCTTTCAACGCCCGTAGCTCGCAGTCACCCTGCAGGCTGATTACTTCCTGATTGACGATAATCGCTGCGGCGTCGCAGACAACGGTTTCCTCAAAACTCAGCTGAGAGTTACTCAGACACTCAATCAGCCTTTCCTGAGCTTGCACCGCAAGAAGCAGAGCGGTTCGATTATCGGGCAAGTCCCCGACAGCCTGTGACTTCAGAGGTAAGCTGCTCTGCGGGGTACTCGTCGTCGTCATGCGGAGTCCTGATGATGTATGTTTTTACTATGGTGCATCGACCCTTGCTTGAAGCCGCTAGCCGGCGGCGAGCGGAATCGAAACTAGGCAAAAAATACGCATGGCACCCATTACTTGACGGACCCTTTGGGCCCGCCAGTCAATTGTTGTCATGTGCTACAAAAATAGGAAGATTTTTTTTCGTTCAGTCGACTTTTCCCGTCAGCTGCGAGAGGGTCTCGGCCAGTAACTGAATATCGTAGGGTTTGCAGAACACCGGGCGGTCCTCCCAATCCGGTGGCAGGCCTATTGATCCGTAACCGGTAGTAAAGGCGAAGGGCACGCCCCGTTCCTCCAGCAGCCGCGCGACTGGAAACACCTCGTCCTCGCCCAGGTTCACATCCAATAAAGCGCCCTGCAGGTTCATTGATTCGGCCAGTGCTCGAGCCTGCTCCAGCGTCGATGCAATGGCCACAATTGTGAACCCATGGTCTGTGAGCATTTCCTCCAACAGCATTGCGATTACGGGCTCATCTTCCACAATCAGTATTCGGGTCATCTGGGGTATAAACCTTGTTTAGTCGAGCTGCGTACTTTGCGCAGCTATCATCAATAGGTGATGGCTCTCACCTCTGTTTGATTGTGACAAAGCCAGGTCGTTCCAATAAAGCGCTATCGAACATCACCAGGCTGGAAACTGACTGCATGCGTGGGCCATTAGATCCGCCCGTGGATCATGGCGATCGCGCTCACGCCTGAACAAGGGTAATCAATCGTTATTATCGAGATTGCGTTGCCCGGCCTTATGGGTGAGCCGCAATCCGCGCAAGCTACGTTTGACGTTCTTGAGATGGTTGACCAGCGCCGGGCCCCGGCGCATGGCCATGCCCATGGCGAGCACATCGATCACTACCAGGTGCGCGATGCGCGACGACAGGGGCGTGTAAATATCGGTGTCTTCGGTCACGTCGATGGCGATATGTATCTGCGCCAGCTCGGCCAGTGGCGTATGGCTTGGGCAGAGACTGATCAGCGTGGCGCCGGTTTCCCTGACCAGCGTGGCTGAATGCAGCAGATCCTTGGTGCGCCCGGTCTGGGAAATAGTCACTGCCACGTCCTGCGGCCCCAGCGTGACGGCTGACATCGCCTGCATATGCGGATCCGAATAGGCTGCGGTGGATACCTGCAAGCGGAAGAACTTGTGCTGTGCATCGCTGGCCACTGCGCCTGAGGCGCCAAAGCCATAAAACTCCACGCGCCGCGCATCGCTCAGCGCCTCGATTGCCTGCTCCACTTTTTGTGGGTCCAGGCGCTCGCGAACATCCATCAGCGTGGCCAGAGTGGTATCGAATATCTTGTGCGAGAGTTGCCCAACGCTGTCGTCTTCGCTGATGGAAAACTGGCCGAAGCTGGCGCCGGCAGCCAGGCTCTGGGCCAGACGCAGCTTGAGATCCTGAAAGCCGGTGCAACCTATGGCCCGGCAGAACCGCACTATGGTCGGTTCACTGATGCCCACTTCCCGCGCCAGGTCAGCCATTGACGAATGCATGACATCCGCCGCGTGGCCGAGCACATGGTCGGCGACCTTGAGTTCGGATTTGCGCAGTTGCTGGCGACTGGCGGCAATGTGCTGGAGCAGGTTCACGTGGGCTTCATGCGCTAGGGCTTCGTGGTAGTCTGGGATCGGTCTTGCAGGATTTCTTGTAGTTATACTACAAATCCTTCCCCCCTGCCTCCATCCGGGAGAATGAGCGTGCCGGTGCATTACAGTGAACCTTGCGACATAGTGGTATTTGGCGGGACCGGTGATCTGGCCCTGCGTAAACTCCTGCCGGCGCTGTACTACCTTCATCGTGATCGCCATCTGCACCCGGATAGTCGAATTCTTGCCCTGGCCCGCGCCCGGCACGATGAAACGGACTATCGCCGGCTTGTGCAGCGGCATCTGGGCCAATATCTGCCCCCGGGCGATTTCGAGCAGGCCACTGCTGACGCCTTTGCTGCCCGCCTGGATTACATGACCCTGGACGCCAGCCAGCGCGTGGAGTTTCCGCGCCTGGCCAAAGCCCTTGCATCACGACCGGACCGGATCCGGGTGTTCTACCTGGCAACGTTTCCGGAGCTCTTCGCGGCCACGGCGCAGCATCTGGCGTCGGTGGGGCTGGCAGACGACAAGGCGCGCATCGTGCTGGAAAAGCCCCTCGGCCAGAGCCTGGAAACTGCGAATCAGATCAATGACGGCATTGGTGCGGTCTTTGATGAGTCCAGTGTCTTCCGTATTGATCACTATCTGGGCAAGGAAACCGTCCAGAACTTGCTGGCGCTGAGGTTTGGCAATGCCCTGTTCGAGCCCCTGTGGCGCAACGCGCACATCGATCATGTACAAATCAGCGTGCTGGAAACCGTCGGTGTAGAGAACCGGGGCGCCTATTACGATAACGCGGGTGCCATGCGCGACATGGTGCAGAACCACTTGCTGCAGCTACTGTGTCTGGTAGCGATGGAAGCGCCGGTGCATTTTGAGCCTGAAGCGGTCCGTAACGAGAAGCTGAAGGTTCTGGAAGCCCTGCGGCCGATTACCGGTCTGGATGTGCAGGACCGCACGGTACGCGGTCAGTATTCCCGGGGCGTGCGCGCCGGCGAGAAACTCCCGGCTTATTATTTTGAAAAAAACGTGGATCACGACAGCAACACTGAAACCTTCGTTGCACTCAAGGTCGAGGTGGATAACTGGCGCTGGGGTGGGGTGCCTTTCTACCTGCGCACCGGCAAGAGTCTGGCGCAACGGAAGTCGGAGATTGTCATTCAGTTCAAGCCGGTACCCTATCGGTTATTCGGTCAGGGCACAGATGCGCCGGAGCACAATCGACTGGTCATTCGCCTCCAACCTGACGAGAGTATTAGATTGTCGTTGATGGCCAAAAGCCCTGGCCGGGGCATGAGCCTGCAGGATGTAGATCTGGACCTGAATTTTGCCGACGCATTCAACAAGCGCCGCTGGGACGCCTATGAACGCCTGCTGCTGGATGTGATCAGTGGTGACGCGACGCTATTCATGCGGCGTGACGAGATAGAAGCAGCCTGGCGCTGGGTGGACCCGATCATTCAGGGCTGGGAGGACTGCTACCGATCGCCCAAGCGCTATGCGGCGGGCAGTTGGGGGCCAGTAGCAGCAGACAGCCTGCTCGACCGCCTTGGGCACCGTTGGCTGGATCGACGCTAACGCCTCTACCGAGGCGCTCAGGAGTCCATCAGACTTCGGCACTTTCAGTGAGTAGCGCAGTAAAGTCCGCAGCGGGCACCGGTCGGCTGATCAGATAACCCTGTACCTCATCGCACAGGTTCTCCTTGAGAAACGCCAACTGACCATCATGCTCGACGCCTTCGGCTACCACGATCAGGTCCAGGCTGTGGGCCATCGCAATGATTGCCCGGATGATCGCTGCGTCCTGGCTGCGAGCGTTCTGCGGGCTTTGCTCATCCAGCTCGCCGATAAACGCCCGGTCAATTTTCAGAGTCGAGATAGGGAAGCGCTTCAGGTAGGCGAGGGAAGAGTAGCCGGTGCCAAAGTCGTCAATCGCCAGGCGAATGCCCATCTTTTGCAACTGGGCGATATTCTCCGCCACCGCATCCACGTGCTCGAGCAACATGCTCTCGGTCAGCTCGAACTCCAGCAGGCTGGCGGGCAATTGGGCGTGGTCGAGAATCTGCTGCACACGGTCAGCAAAGTTCGATTGACGTAGTTGCTGGACTGACAGGTTAACCGCCACACATATCGGCGCCGGGCCGCGGTGATACCACTCGCTTGCCTGCAAACAGGCCTTGGTCAGCACGGCGTCGCCCAAAGCGACAATCATGCCGGTTTCCTCGGCCATCTCGATAAAGGCTCCGGGCAACAGCAGTCCCTTTTCCGGATGCTGCCAGCGCACAAGTGCCTCTGCACCCTGTATGCGATCGCTGGCCAGGTGCAATTTAGGCTGGTAATAGACAATCAACTGGTCCTCATCCAGTGCCTTGCGCAGTTGATTTTCAAGTTGCAGCCGTTCAAGACTGTAGCCGGGTAGCTGTTCGGTGAAGAACTGGAAGCTGTTACCGCCCAGGTGCTTGGCATGCTGCATTGCCTGATTGGCTTGGGTAATCATGACCAGACTGTCGCGGGCTGAATTGGGAAACTCGCTGATACCGATGGACGCCGTGATCACCAACTCGTGTTCACCAATCTTCAATGGCAGACGCAGGAACTCGAGTATCGTGCTGGCGCGGTATTCAAGACGTTCGCGACTGGTGTCGTGCTCGACGATAATCACGAACTCATCAGCCGAGAGCCGGGCCAGGGTGTCATGCTCCGGGGTGATCTCACGCAGGCGCAGCGCAACCTGGCGGAGCAGTTCGTCTGCGACAGTGTGGCCAAGGGTGTCGTTGATATGCTTGAAGCGGTCCAGGTCGACATGCATCAGCGCAACCTTCTGGCCGTGCTGCCTTGCCCTGGCCGTGGACTCCTGCAAGCACTTGGTAAACATGCTGCGGTTCGCCAGTTCGGTGAGACTGTCGTGGCTGCTCAGGTATTGCAGTTGCTCTTCGGTCTGGCGCCGGACGCTCAGGTCAGCAAAAAAACCGACATAATGGGTCACGTTGCCATTGACGTTACGCACCACGGTCAGCTGTAACCATTGCGGGTAAAGGTCGCCGCTGCGCCGTTGACTGATGCGCTCACCCTCCCAGCGATCATTGTTCTCAAGGATGTCACACAGGGCCTTGAAGCTCAGCTGGTTCTTGGAGGTCTTGTTCGTGTCGGCAATGGGCAGCCCCAGGACGTCTTCTGCGGCATAGCCGGTGATCGCACTGAATGCGTTGTTCACGGTGAGAATGCGCAGATCAGGATCAAGAATGAAAATGCCTTCGGCAGTCGCCTCGAATACCGTGGCCGCCAGTTGTGCCTGCTCGTCCTGAATCTTACGCGCGCTGATATCGCGACGAGTGCCAATCATGCGACGTACGCGTCCATTGGCGTCACGCTCCACCGCCCGGCCACTGTCCTCTACCCATATCCACTGCCCGTTGGCATGTTTGACGCGATATTCGATACGGTAGGAACCGGTGTTCATCCGCATGTGGCTGACCAGGGTGTCGCGGACCATCTCGCTGTCATCAGGATGCACGCGCGGTGACAGATGCGCACGCATGAAGGTCACGGAGTCTGGCGGCATCCCGAATATTTCCAAGAGGTGAGAGTGCACCACCTCGTCGGTTTCCAGATTCCAGTCCCACAGACCCAGTTGGCTGGCATCCATGGCCAGGGTCAGTTGAGTTTCACTTGATTTGAGGGCCGCGCTGGCCTCCTCCAGCTCAGCGGTTCTCAGCGCGACACGCTCTTCGAGCACGCCATGGCTGTCGCGCAGGCCCTGCTCGGCCTGGCGGCGTTGCTGGATTTCCTGGGTAAGTTGATAGTTCAGATCCTCTGTCTGGCGACGCGATTCCTCGAGTCGTGCTACCAACTGCTCATTGTGCAGGCTGGCTTTCAGGGCCAGACCCAGTGAGCGGTTGATAAAGACTGCGCCCATTAACAGGCAACTGAACAGTATGCTGCCCATGAGTCCCCAGTAGGGGCTGGACGCATCATTCTGCAGCAACAGATAAATGCTCGGCATGAGCAGGGCGGGCACTGTAAAAGCCAGGAAAGCAATGTAACGGAAGGCGTAAATAACGCTGACGCACAGCGTGATGCCCGCGGTCAGGGCGTAGGCAGGTGCTTGCAGCATGAAATTGTCTACCGGTACCAGGGCGCTGTATATCCAGCCCAGACACAGACCTGAAGTCAGATTCCCCAAATACAACATCGCTGGCCAGCGCAGGCGCACGCGGTGCGCGTCGGGCGCACTCTGGTAGCGGCGCACCAGCATCATGCGTTGCAGTGTCAATACACCAAGCACAGCCATCCATACCAGCAGTTCAACATGGCTGGTATGTACCCAGAGCAGAGGTAGCATCGCCACGGCGTTGAACATGATCAGCCACTGGGGCAGTCGCGCGAAGGCGAACAACATATCCAGTGCGCGCAGGCGCAGGTGCTGTCGGGGCACAGCTGGTGGTGTGATTGGCGCGAACGTCATAGCGACGTGGTTCCCCCGGGACTTTATGGTTCTTGTTATATTTGGACCGAGTGTAACCTTACACCACCACCTAGGTCTGGCACAGCCCCCAGCCTGTTGATAAATTCAAAACAACCTGTCTGGACTGCACTTTGCAGCCAATTCTTCCGGCTTCGCTGCGCAGGCTGATAGAATGCTGCGATGGATATTTCACATCTGCTCAATTCCCTGAATGACGCCCAACGCCAGGCAGTGACCGCTGCGCCGGGCCAGCAATTGGTTCTTGCTGGTGCGGGCTCGGGCAAGACCCGCGTGCTAGTGCATCGCATTGCCTGGTTGGTCGAGGTCGAGAAGGCCTCGCCCTGGAGCATACTGTCGGTCACCTTTACCAATAAAGCTGCGTACGAGATGCGTCATCGCATCGAGCAGTTGCTGGGCATCTCCCCCCAGGGGATGTGGGTGGGCACCTTCCACGGTCTGGCACACCGCCTGTTGCGCGCCCACTGGCGCGAAGCCGGTCTGGTCGAACAGTTCCAGATACTCGACAGTGACGACCAGATGCGTCTGGTCAAGCGGGTCATCCGCGAAATGGGGCTGGACGAGAACCAGTGGGCGCCCCGTCAGGCCCAATGGTGGATCAACGGGCAGAAGGACGAGGGCTTGCGGCCCCAACATATCCAGCCCGCTGGCGATCTGTTTCTGACCACCATGCAGCGTATCTATCAAAGCTACGAGCAGGCCTGCGCCCGCGCCGGGGTGGTGGACTTTGCCGAACTGCTGCTGCGCTCGCTGGAGCTGTGGCGCGACAATGATTCGTTGCGAGCGCAATATCAGGCACGCTTCAAGCATATGCTGGTGGACGAGTTTCAGGACACCAACGCGGTTCAGTACGCCTGGCTGCGCTTGATTGCAGGCAAGACCCCCAGCCTCATGGTCGTAGGTGACGATGACCAGTCGATCTACGGCTGGCGCGGGGCAAAGATCGAAAACATTCACCAGTTCCAGCGTGACTACCCGAATTCCGAGCTGATCCGGCTTGAGCAGAACTACCGTTCTACCGCAACGATTCTCAAGGCCGCAAACGCCCTGATCGAGCAGAATGCCGGGCGCATGGGCAAGGAGCTGTGGACCGAAGACAGCGAAGGCGAGCCAATCGACCTGTACGCCGGCTTCAACGAGCAGGACGAGGCCCGTTTTATTGTCGAGCGCATCGACCAGGCCGTGTCCGCTGGGATGGCGCGTAGCGAAATCGCCATTCTGTACCGCTCCAACGCCCAGTCTCGCGTGCTTGAGGAAGCGTTGCTGCGTGCCGCGATCCCCTATCGCATCTATGGCGGACAGCGCTTCTTCGAGCGCGCCGAGATCAAGAACGCCATGGCCTACATGCGCCTGGTCGCCAATCGTGGCGATGACGGCGCCCTGGAACGCATCATCAACCTGCCGACCCGCGGCATTGGCGACAAGACCATTGAAGCCCTGCGTCAGCATGCCCGCGAGCAGGATGTGTCGATGTGGCAGTCGGCCTGCGATCTGCTCGACAACAAGGGTTTGCCCGGCCGCGCCGCCAACGCAGTACAGGCCTTCTGCGAGTTGATCGAAGAAATTACCGTGCGGGTAGAAGGCGTGCCCCTCTACAGCATGGCCCAGCAGGTGATCGAGCAGAGCGGATTGTTGCGCTTTCACGAGAACGAGAAGGGCGAAAAGGCCCAGGCACGGGTCGAAAACCTGGAAGAACTGGTATCCGCCGCCCGCGCATTCGAACACGATCAGGCAGACGAAGAGGCCGAGGGCGACACGCTGCTGGCATTCCTTGCCCACGCCTCGCTCGAAGCTGGGGAAACCCAGGCCGATCGCTTTGAAGACAGCGTACAGCTGATGACCCTGCACAGCGCCAAGGGTCTGGAATTCCCGCTGGTGTTCCTGGCCGGCGTCGAGGAAGGCCTGTTCCCGCACAAGATGAGCCTCGAGGAGCCCGGCCGGCTGGAAGAGGAGCGTCGTCTGGCCTATGTGGGTATCACCCGTGCGATGCAGCAACTGGTGATCACCTGGGCTGAAACCCGCAGGCTGTATGGCAGTGAAACCTTCAATCGGGTATCACGTTTCGTGCGCGAAATTCCCAGCGAGCTGATCCGCGAAGTGCGCCTGGGCAGCCAGGTCAGCCGCCCCTTCGGCCCGGCCAAGACCGGCCTGTTCGCAGCCGAAGCCACCGAAGACGCCGGATTCGCACTGGGCCAACGGGTCCTGCATTCGCTGTTTGGTGAAGGGGTCGTACTGAACTACGAAGGCCAGGGCGCCCAGGCGCGCATCCAGGTCAATTTCGATGATGAGGGCAGCAAATGGCTGATGGTCGCCTATGCCAAACTGCAGGCAATCTGAATGCAGCCCGCGCGCCAGTCACCGTCATTCCCGCACCCTCTACAGTCATTCCCGCACCCTCTACCGTCATTCCCGCGAACGCGGGAATCCAAGCGGACCCAGCCCCACACAGCCATCACCAATAAAAAGAGAACCTGACCAATGAAACGCCGCCAACTTCTTACCGCCGCCGGTCTCGGCCTGGGCGCCGTTGCCCTTACCGGATGCTCGGATCAGACCGCCACTAAAGCCGAGCAATCAGCCACACCCGAACAACGCTTCAAGTGGAAGATGGTCACCTCCTGGCCCAAGAACTTCCCCGGCCTGGGCACCACCGCCGAGCACTTTGCCGAAACGGTAAGCGCCATGTCCAATGGCCGCCTCACGGTGCAGGTGTTCGCCGCAGGTGAACTGGTACCCGCACTGGAAGTGTTCGATGCCGTCTCCAGCGGCACCGCCGAACTCGGCCACAGCGCCGCCTACTACTGGAAGGGCAAGAGTCCCTCAGCGCCTTTCTTTACTGCCGTCCCCTTCGGCATGAACGCCCAGGAAATGAACGCCTGGCTGTATGAGGGCGGCGGGTTGGAGCTGTGGCAACAGGCCTACGCCAGCATGGGCATACTGCCCTTGCCCTGTGGCAACACCGGCGTGCAAATGGCCGGCTGGTTCAACAAGGAAATCAATAGCCTGGAAGACCTGCGCGGCCTGAAGATCCGCATGCCCGGCTTTGGCGGCGAAGTGCTCTCCCGCGCCGGCGCCACGACGGTCAACCTGCCCGGTAGCGAAATATTCAGCGCCCTGCAGAACAACGTGATCGACGCCACCGATTGGGTCAGCCCCTACAACGACCTGGCTTTCGGCTTGCACCAGGCCGCCAAGTACTATTACTACCCAGGCTGGCAGGAGCCCTGCGCCGTGCTCGAGCTGAGCATCAACCAGGAAGCCTTTGCGCAATTACCCGCAGACTTGCAAGGCATCGTCCGCGAAGCCGCCCGCGCCACCAACCAGACCATGCTCGACGAGTACACCCGCCGCAATGCCGACGCCCTCAACACCCTGGTCAACGAACACAACGTCGACCTGCGCCGCTTACCGGATGAAGTGCTCGACCGCCTACGCGAACTGTCCAAACAAGTACTCGAAGACACCGCCAACGCCGATCCCCTCAACCGCCAGGTATGGGACTCGATGGAAGCCTTCCGCGAAAAGGTCTGGGCCTACCACGCCATCAGTGAACAGGCGATGTACGCTCTGCGTAGCTGACCACCCCTGTGCTCATCCTTTACGGATGAGCGTCACTCTCGTTACTTTCCGGTACTGGCAATCTGCATTAAACCGGAGCAGTATTGATTGAACAGCAGGCATGGATGCCAGACCTATTTGTGCTCTGCAACGGAGACAGCGCTTTGAGCGTTAGGGGACCAGGGAGAGGGATAGTCATGATGTATTCAAATTCCAGTGCTTATCTCGCGCTTTCAAACATTGCCTGCATAGCTGGCCGGTGGGGCGGAGCTTTGTCGCGTTTCTGTCGTAATGGGCTTATACCGAATTCAAGCGAATACGGGGCTGGGGCGGGATGGACTAGTAACTTATTGATTTTGCGTGGCTCAACGCTTGGGTGCTGGATGGGTGGCGATGTTATGCGGAAGTCGGGATTAATGAATACCGCAGAACGCGGTCTGATCACTGTTAGCCGTACAAAGGATAGATATGAGTGCTCATTTTTCCTCAGTTAAAATGATTAAAGATCAATTTGGTATTGAAGAAGAATCAATGGATGAGTTGAGGTCGAAGCTAAGATCAATTCAAGCAGAGTATCATCCTGATAAGAATGGAGGGAGCTTTTATGATGAATATAGCGAGAGCAAATATCATGAACTCGATGAAGCCATTTCCTACATTGACAGTATTAGCAAAAACAATTCTGAGTTAGTAACGATTTCTGCGGTAACAGACTTGACGAAGGCTGTAACTGCGATGGTGACAGCACAGAACATTGTCTCAAGTAAAGATACTTTACTATCCTCTGAAATAAATCGAAGCATCGAAAGCTATAGGTCAAGGCTTAAAACTCCAAGAATTGCGTTAACAGCTTTAACTGTAGGTATTTCAGCAATTTGGATGTTTCCAAACACAGTGAAAGAACACCCAGTTCTAAGTAAATTCATTAATTTCGACAGTATGACCGCAAATATAGCTTGGCTCAACATGCTGATTTTTGCTGTGGGGTTTTGGGTTATTACCTGGAGAAGAGAAGAGCTGACTAAAGAGCGTCGGGAAAGCTTGAAGACCGAATCAGTTCAAAACAGGCTTTTTACTAGCTTCATTAGTAGCTTAGACAGAGAAACCTTCACTCTTGAAGACTTTGTCGAATTCATTATGTTTCGACATGGAAGGTATCGATCTGCACCTTTCGTTCTTTTCAGTAGTTCGAGCCGAATTGATTCGCCGCTTGCACATGCAACCGCCGAGGTTATCTTAGAAAGAGCACTAAAAAGAAAAGCAATAACAAGCCGTAATTCTGGCTCAATTTCTACAGTGTACCAAATTGTATCGGCTAAAAAGGCCAGCATGTCGGACTCGTAAACTCACCGCTTCTGGCGGCGTTAGCCATACCTTTCACAGGTAAATTTTATGTCAATACCAAAAGCCGCATTTCTGGATACAAGTGTATTTACTGGACAACAATATAACTTTGCGTCAGCGGTACTGACATCGTTTGTTCCTGTAGCTAAAAAAGCAGATCTGAAGCTTCTCTTACCAGATCCAACTTCGAGAGAAATAGCAAGGCAGATTAAAGAAAGGTCTGCAGACGCCTTAAAGGCACTAGACGATGCGCGCCGTAAGGCACCTTTCCTAGCAAAGTGGAAGTATTTCCCGACTAAGCAGCCATCATGGGCCCAGTGGGAGGTAAGTCAGGTTGCGCAAGCTGAGTGGGCCGAATTCCTTAAGCAGTTTCAGGTGGAAAAGCTAGGTTATGATGGTGTTTCGATACCGAAGGTAATGTCTTGGTACGACTCTGTTAGGGCTCCATTTGGAGAAGGCAAGAAAAGAAAAGAATTTCCGGATGCATTTGCGATTGAAATAGTCTCACTATATGCAGAACAAAATGGAATATGTGTTGCCGTAGTGTCTGCAGATCAGGACCTAAAAAGAGCCTGCGAGCATTATTCATCGCTACTTTACTTCCAATCTCTTGCTCAGCTAACAGAGCTTTTGCTGGTTGGAGAGGCTAAGCTCGAAGAGCTAAGGGAAATCCTTTCAGGCAGCTTGGAGATATTGGAAGATGCGGTCTACGAGCAGATCAATGAATTTAGCACATATATCTACGACGAAGGCTTTGAGGAGGAGGAGAGTGTAATTGGGAGTCCGAATATAATTGAGACAACTATTGTCGGGCTTGGAAACAATGAGTGCACAATTGTTTTTCAAGCCGAATTTGACTCTGAGCACAAGATTAAGTGGGAAGAAGTTGTCGATCCAAGCGAAGGCTACACGGAGTCATACAGCGATTGGGTTTCGCAATCAAATACTATTGGCGGAACCGCGAAGCTAATAATTGATCCAGCATCCGGCTCGGTATCCTCAGTTAGCATGGTTGAGGTTAATGAGTCAGAGATTCATCTTAACAGGATGCCACGGAGATATTGAGTGTATATGGCTAACAATCGCAGCCACTGGGACAAAATTTCCGCTGCGCCGCAATTTTGCCCGTGCTGCGGGCGTTAGGCGAAAATAGTACAAGGAATATACTTTGAATTTATTTGATTATCTTTATGTAGATTTGGATAAGGTTATCTCGCTGTATAGTCAACTGACTGGTGGCGTCGTTGAGTTGCGTGAAACTCAATCGGAAAAAGGATCTACTTCAGACAATAAAAGAAACTACGATTTCAAAGTGTTTAAACATGATGCTGGTGGAACAACTCAAGATAGGGAGCAAGATAAAACTACTATCAAGCCTTACCACGCTCTATTACAGGAACTTGAAGCAGAGCTATCTACTTCGGGATACCTGTTGGACTTAGCTAACTTTGATGAGGGCAAGACATTAAAAGACATAGAGCTAAGAACCACACTTAAAAATGCCTTATGCATTAAATGCACAGGAAGGATAGTCATCGAAGACTATGAAAGGATTAAAAAAATCGGTCAAGATTTTCCTGAAATTATAAAACTGATAAACAGAAGTCATGCAGATTCGTTGAGAGATACCCCAGAAATTCAGAAAATCGAGCAGCAAATCAAAGAGCTTGAGAATGTTAGCGGAGATAGAAATGCAAAGGCAAAAGCAAAGAAACAGGCAAAGGAACTGAGAACAGGACTTGATACATTGCTAACCACGTCAACGGCCGTAGACGCGGTTCCACAGTGGATCTTGGATGGTATGGGAACATGGATTGATGCATTTCTACCGAACATTACAAACATACGCGTTTATCCTTTCCATGAAGAAAATGATGAGCATGTTTTTGGTCACCTAGAAGCTTCCAACTTTACCGTTTCAGACTCTACTGCCTTCCACTTCACTTATGGTTCGTTTCCTACAGAAGAGTTTACGATGCTTGGCATCATCACATCTGTTCCTTCTGATGAGGAAGAGGGTTTTGCGCCACTTCAAGAGTTTGAAAAAGAAGAGCTCGAAGACTATGAAAGTGTAGAAAGCGGGTTTCGAGGTATGTTTAGAGGATTTGATGGCATCGAAGCAATGGTAAGGACCTGCCGATACCCGAGAGTGTTGGTTCACCCAATATTAGTATATCGTCAGACATCGCCTAACAAAGCATTGCAGCGGACAAGCCGCTGAATGCGGCGTTATGCACAAAGAGATACTCTGGATGGAATGCTGGATTTGTGGACAACCTGGGACAACAGGCGAGCATCTGATTAAAGCTTCTGATCTAAAATCCTATTTCGGGACTGTGTCGCAACAAAAACCAATCTACCAGAACTCAGAAGCTAGGAAGAATCTTTCTATTGGTAGTATTAAAGCATCAAGCAAGCTTAAATCGGCAGCGCGCCTATGCGCCAAATGTAACAACCAAAGAACGAGCGCCCATGATAAAGCTTGGAGCAAGCTATCGAGCTATCTTCAGGATAACCTAAGAACAATATCGAAAAGTGGTGAAGTAAAACTCGACAAAGTATTCCCAGGCTCGATTGCTCGGGACATGAAGCTGGTGCAGCTTTTCTTTGTAAAGCATTTTGGCTGCAGAGTAATTTCAGATGGCGTGCCAATAAATCTGGAAAGCCTCTCTCAAGCAATACTTAATGAAACAGAACACCCAAATGTTTACATATCCTTCTTGAATGTTTCAGCTCAACTAAAACACAAATACGCTGGCTTAACTCCGATCAAGGCAGTCAACATAAACGGCGTCTCGGTGTTCTGCTCTTGCGCTTATATCGTAGGCAACCTTGCCGTAAACATTATTTACTGCACAGTGGAAAATAATCAAAAAGTATTAAAAGGTGCAAAAAAACCTAGTGAAATGAATAAAGCCTTGAGTCTCGGCGTGCTTTGAGCATAACAATTGGTTCAAACCGTTCGCTTCGCTCACTGGGACGCGAAGTAATTGGGGTCAGATGAGCATTAATTCAAAATTAGTCAGGCTCAGATGATTTCATTTTAATCTGACCCCATTTTTCGCTCTAGGCTCTTATTTGATGTCTTTTTTACTAGATTTCTTTATTTGGATTTTCCTTGGGACTTACGCAGCGCTGAGTATTGGCCAGTTTTTTGTTCTGGATTGGGAAAAGCTAAATGCGAAAGCTGGGGTCAGGTCTTGCCTTTTGCCTCTCGAGTATGGAGAACTCAAAATGAAAATATTGGCCATCGTTTTTAGCTTCGCTTTTTTGTCCGGGTGCGTCGGCGCCACGGTTCCCGTGCAAGGCGATAGCGGGTTGACGGTTCCGCCGTCAACGTGGAGAACGCAAAATTATCGGGTGCCGGGTGACAATACAGGGCTGTTGGTTATCCAGCGCGATACGGGTATGCGGGGTGCTGCTTGTAAGCCTGGGATGTCGCTCGACGGTGAAGATATTGCGCGTATTGATGTGGGCCAGAAGCTTGAGCTCCACCTAAACCCTGGGCGGTATTTGGTGCGTGCGAATCCGAACCAGAACTGCGGAGCCGCATTAGCAGAAACTTTTGTTGAGATCAGTGAAGGCAATACGACGAGCTATCGCTTAGGCTTTGTCGATCGCAGTATGATTTTAGTCCCCGCAGCGCAATAGTCGGCGTCAGCAAGCCTTATTGGGGTCATATGAACATTTTCGATTAATGTTCATCTCCCCCAATTACTCAGTTATTTTTTCATTGATTATGCTTGGGTATGGCTGTCTTAACGCAGCTCTCCTCCACCATCTATACATGACTGTTTAAAGTAAAAATTGTCTGAATAGTAGGCGTAAGAAATCTTTGAACCCCAAGAAGTCCTATAGGAGCAACTTGGAGCGTCCCGCTTACATGATGCTTCTACATTACCAAATGACTGGAAACACAGTGTTTTCATATCATCTATTTGTCCTTTATCATCCATTATGTACTCATCACACTGCTTTTTAGAATAAAAAGTACATGCGAAATCAATTTCAGGAGATGGCGGTGTAGAGATTTGTGTGGTTGTCTTGGGCTGGGTCTGGGCGTTGCCTGTTCCGTCTGGTGGTTGTTTTGTTGGGGCACCTTTGGTCGCAGCGCCTGATGAGGCTGTGGGGGTGGTGCTTGCTGCTGGGGCAGGGGTGCTAGCGTTTGCCTTGGCTCTGCTGCGTTCCAGCTCGGCGTCATAGCTGCCCTGCAAGCTGCGCATCTGGCCGGTACTGCCGTCCGTCATGACATCTGTGATGAAGGCTCCGCCAATAGCTGCTTTGGAAGCCCCGTCTACATCAGCAGAGCCGATGACGGTCGCACCTGCGACGAGCGCGGTTACTTGTCCGAAGTCGATGTCAATATTTTCCCGGTCGTCGGCCACCCAGCGACCGTTGTCGTACTGGTCGCGATATTCCGTGCCGTCGCCAATCAGACCTCTAGTGCGCACATTGAACCAGCCCTGCTTTTTTCCTTCCACATAACGGCCAGCGATAAAGTCGTGGGAGTAATCACCGAAGTGGAACACGGACTCCTCAAAAGCAATACCGTGTTGCTTGCCGCCTTTCCATTGGCCGACGACCAGTTTGTCCAGGCCGTTGGTCCAGGCGCCTGCACCGTTAAGTAGGCCGTTCTGATAATGACCGATCCACACCGCGTAGAAGCGACCCCCTTCATAGTCAAACAGTTTTTGTCTGGCGGCAAATCCGTTCATTTCACCCTGTGAAAAATGCCCTACATATTTCACCACCATGCTTTGTGTGTGCTTCGACAGGCGCATACCGAAGCCATCAGGTTGGCCCTGGTCATTGAAGTCGCCGTAGTAGTAGTTCTGGTAGCCGTTGGTATGCAATTGGCTACTCAGCAGGCGTGCGGTGTGGGTATCGCTGGGGATGCCGCCTATCTGGATAACTCGTGTGCCGTCTTCACGCAGCATGGTGAAGATGCCTTCCGTCATGACCCCCTGTTGAAAGCGGCCAACAAAACGCGCGCCTGACTGCGCCGCTTTAGCCTCGGCTATGCCCTGTGCCAACCCATTGGCGCAGCTGCCGCGCACAAATTGCCAGGTGAAACGTGTGGGTTCAGTGTTCAGATTCCTGAAATGGGCACTGTGATCGGTGATGCGGCAATCAGTCTGGTTTCCTATTGCGGGGTAATACGCCGCCACCGCCGCAGGGAATCCGGCCCGCGCAAGGTCGATGTCGCGCAGCAGGGCTGCCTGATCGTATTCACTTCGAAAGTTGTTCAGTATCGCCTGGTTGCGGGGATCGAAAGTACTGTTGAAGGGCGGTTCGATCTGGGGTTTGGCGCGGGTGATGTCGCGGATGCGGCTTTCCAGGTCCTGCATGACCGGGTCCCTGATGTAGGGGTTGCTCCCGTCCTCGTTGATACTTTGCACAAAGTCGCCGTGCCAGTCGTTGGAGGTAGTGGCGCATCCGCCAATGAGCGCCACTGCTAATGTGGCAAAGATGAGTCTGATCGGATGGTGGTTCACGATTCCTCCCTGGAATGAATCGCCTTGCATGGCTGAGCAACCTTGATGATAGCGTTTTGCTGTTGCATTTCAAATGTGCGGGAAGCTTCAGGAACCAACGGGGTCAGCGTCATTGATGCGCCTGAGCCAATTGCTGAAATGCGCTGCTTATCTAAAGATTCAGGCTCTTCAATACGGGGAATCAATAGCCATGCCGTAGTCAGACGAATATAAGTAATTGAAGTAATCTAGGTCAGATGAACAGTCATGTTAACCACCACCGTTCGATCAGCTCATAGGAAGTATCCATGAAAACTATCAAGGTTGTTGTCACGCTAATTCTCCTTGCCGCCTTTTCCCACGCCTACGCCGCAGCGGGCCTTATTGCAGTCAAGAGCCCACACAGTGCAAAGGCGACCATGGACAGGTTCGAGGTGATCATCAAAGACAAGGGATTGAACGTCTTCGCTCGTATAGATCACGCCGCCGGGGCCGCAAAAATCGGCAAGGCGCTTCGCCCGACTGAAGTGCTCATCTTCGGCAATCCCCAGGGCGGTACACCATTCATGGAGTGTGCGCAGTCGGTAGGAATCGACCTGCCATTGAAGGCGTTGGTGTGGGAGGATGCATCATCGCAGGTTTGGTTGGGCTACAACGATCCTGAGTATTTGGCAGAGCGCCACGGTGTGCCGGAATGCTCGGTGGCCGAGAATCTTCATAAGGCCCTGGCTGGGTTTGCCGCTGCGGCTGTCGCACCTTAGCCAATGATGCCTTTAGCTCAACCGTTATGAATACAGACTATTAGGGAGCGAGTACCAGAATGAGTGAGAAATTGAGTGAGTCCGCTTTGAACGCATTGAAAATCGCGTTTACTTACATGCCAAAATCAATCGAAGTCACAAAATTTGAGTACGGTGATCGCTACCAAAAAGTCCTGGATCACGTTGAAACAGTGAGGGAAATGCTGTTGATGAATGACGTCGACCCTGATGAGGTTTATGGCGAAATAAACCCCGAGAATTCTCCTAATTCGACATATTAAGTGCAATCGCTGGGGTCAGATATCTTCTTGAATTGCAAAAGGGGTGTCTGATCCTTCGGTGTTACCGGGAACAAAGAGCTGCTATTTGCTTGGCTCGCCTGCTAGCCGCCCGACAGGCATACCTGGTTGCGGCCATTCGCCTTTGCTTGATACAAGGCTTCGTCTGCGGCGTTGGCGTAGGTCAGGTTGCTGTCCTGTTCTGTGGGTATCCAGGCAGCAACGCCAATGCTGACGGTAAAGTTAAGGCTGCCGTCGGGAAGTCTGATTTCCAGCTCGGCGATGGCGGAGCGAATCTGTTCGGCCACAGCAGCGGCGTTGACGGCTGGCATGCTGTAGAACACGGCGGCAAATTCTTCGCCACCAATGCGTGCAGCGTACTCGGTGTCACGGCGGCTGTACTCGCTTAGCGTCTGACCTATAACTGCCAGGCATTCGTCACCGACTCCGTGGCCGAATTTGTCGTTGATGTGCTTGAAGTGATCGACATCCAGCATCAGAAAAGCAACCGGTACACCATTGGTGCGACCTTGTTTGATGGCTGCACAGACCTGCTCTTCAAATCCGCGCCTGTTGCTCAACCCCGTCAGAGAGTCGGTGTTACTCAGCCGCTTGAGTTCCAGGTTGGCCTGCTCGAGTTGTCGGGTGCGTGAGGCAACGCTGGATTCCAATAGCGCTGTGTTCTCTTCTTGCATGAGCAGTAAGGCGTCCTGCGCCTGCAAGCGGGAGGCTTTTTCCCGGTTGATACGTTCAGCCAGCGCGATAGACAGCAGCAGAAACTCGAGGATGAACCCCGCCAGCTGTGTGGAGCGGATTGAGTTGGTCATGGGTATTATCCCGGCCATTGCCAGAGTTATACCCAGGGTAGCGCCGACCAGTCCGGTCCAGGCCACGAGAAAGTAGCCGGCGGAAATACTGCCGCGCCGCCAACATGCAACCGCAATAACGATGGCTGCAACGCAGGTGAGCGAACCGCCGTGCTCAATATGCACATAGCCGATAGCCTGGGGGGCGAAGGCAGAGACCAGGGCAGCAAATAACCAATAGCCCAGCACGACATGGCTCAAATGCAGCAGCCAGCCACCTTGGCGACGGAGTTCGAGAAACTGGCGTTCAAACAAGGCGGCGCCGAAGAAGCCGATACTTACCGATAGTACCGTGGCCCGCGAAACCAGCCAGGGGGAATCCCACCACAGAAAATAAGGCCCAAAGCTGAACACGCTGGCGACGTAAAAGGCGCCGCTCAGCACATAGGCACAATAAAAAAGATAGGCCGTGTCCCGGGTAAAAATGAACAGTGACGCGTTATACAACATCATCACTAGCAGGGCGCCAAAGAAGGCGCTCATCAGCAGATTGTTGTCGCGCTCTGCCTTCGGCAGTTCCGAGGGGGCAAGCAGGCGGAATGGCAGGAGCATGGGCGCGTTGGTCTCAAGCCGCAGGTATAACTCCGCTTCACCAGGAGGCAGGCTCAACGGCAAGACTTGAATCGGGCTGTTGACGTCGCGCCTGTGGGGTGCAACGCCGTCACCGGTATGGACGCTGGAAGACCATTCATCGCGAGCGGTGTTCAGAATCCTGGCTTCGATCTGGGTGTAGCTCCAGTCCACTAGCAGCAGCCTTTTGACCTCATCTGTTGCATGGTTGGTTATATGAAAACGCACCCATGCGCCTTCGGGTCGATAGCCCATGTGGAGGGTAGGTTGATCAGAGGTCTGCCAGAGGGGCGCAAAAGGCGGCTCAGTTACTGCAGTGAAAGACTCGGAACCTGGAGCGAGCAGGTATTCTACTGCGGTGATCTCGATGGTATCTGCGGCGTTCGTAGCCTGTGCAGACAGACCGAGTACCGCCAAAACCACAAGCGTCAGAACGACAGTATTAATAAGACGAGTCACGGTTAGCTGCATCGGTTTTTTAGGTCTTGTTGGATGAGCAAGCTTTTGCCTAGTCTAGAAATAAAGCACCGACGTTGCACGTCATTGCTGTCTTTAGTTGTTACTGGAGCCAGACAGTCGATCACATCGCCAAGACCTTATCCTTGGTGCAGCGTCGTTTGCTAGCGCAGTGGTTGTTTACATGCGCCAATATTATGTTGTCAAGAATCACTCTCTCAAGGGTGGGCCTGGCCTGTTCCCTCACTTGAACTTTCTGCTTTATAGTTTGCCAGCCAGCTCTGATTGTTAGTGTTGGTGCTTCGCTACTTTCAATCAGCTTGAGGAAGACTATATGGCCTACGTTCAAATTGACGGCGTGAAATATGAGAAAGAGCTCCTGGATCTTGCAAAGCTCCACACTACTGGTCGTGGTGAAGGAAAGATCTCGGCGGATGAAGCCAAGATATTGATCGAGTCTGCACAGGACGGTGTGGCGGTAACCGAGACCGAATTGTCGACCTTGCACTATATTCGCAAAAACTTTGAATTCACCGATAAAGCGGCAGCGTACTTTGATGCCGAGTTAGCCATTCTTGGCCAAGAGGGATAGTCATGAGTCTGATAAAAACTCTTGCCGAGTTGTTTCTGAAAGATATGGGTTCTCAGGGCGGCTCGCTGGATCTCAATAGCGTTATCGGCGCCATGCAAAAGCTGTTACCCACCGCAGGCGGTGAATTGAATCTTACGCAGCTTGTCAGCATGTTTACCCAGCAGGGTGGGGGCTTGGCATCAATGGCTGCCAGCTGGTTGGGTGATGGCGGTAATCAGGCAATTTCGGCTAGCCAGATCATGAGTGTGCTGGGTAAATCGAACGTGGCCGGTTTTGCCTCTCAGCTGGGTCTGAATACGGATACAGCCGCGCAAGGTCTGGCCGATGTTATCCCTGGCGTGATCGATAAAAACAGCGCTGGCGGATCCTTTCTCGGTGGAGCGGCTGCCAGTGTTCTGGGTAAATTCCTCTCCTGATTGATCCGACGGATGTCGCGTAGCTGATCAGGGAGATGGAAAGATCCATTGCCGAGTTGGAAGCCTTTATCAGTAGCCTGCAGAGTTGGCAGGCAGGCGCTGGAGCCAATCTGACTCCAGCGCCCCTCGATCGCCTTAGACGAAGCCTCAGCTCTGCGGCTTGATCAGGAACTTCTCACCAGTTGCCTGCTTGCCATAGACCGCCATCGATTCCAGCTTCAACGCACCGGCCAGGGAGACCTCGTGGGTGTAGTGACTGGCGAAGGTGGTCTTGATCTCTGCCGCTACGCGCTTGCGCATTGCGACAACAGTTTCCTGGCCAAGCTTGCCCAACGCATTGAACAGCAGGAAGCCGTTCACACCCCAGGCAAAACCGAAGGTGCGGTTCAGCGTAATCGGACCGCGATCCAGGCCGCCGTAGATATACACCTGTTTGAAGATGGTAGATCCATACACGCTGTATTCAGTGATGTCTCGGGATACTGCGACTTCCATGCAGGTGAGAATATCGCTTGCCAATTTGCCGCCACCGATAGGGTCGAAGGCGATGGTCGCGCCGGTCTCGATCAGTGCCTGGGTCAGGTCGGCCATGAAGCTGTCGCTGCTGGAGTTGACCACGTATTTGGCGCCCTGGTCGCGCAACAATTTTTCCTGTTCCGGCTTGCGGACGATGTTGACCAGGTCGATGCCGTCGGCGATGCAGATGCGGTTGAGCATCTGGCCAAGGTTGGAGGCTGCTGCTGCGTGAACGATGGCCTTGTGGCCCTCAGCGCGCATGGTTTCAACCATGGCCAGAGAGGTCAGCGGGTTGACGAAGCTGGAAGCGGCCTCGACTGGGGTGGTACCCGGCTCCAGTTCCAGACAGCTTTGCACGTTGGCACGCAGGTATTTGCGATAGCTACCGCCGCCAATGAACGCAACAGTTTTGCCCATCAGGCTTTGTGCAGCGGCAGATGAGCCTGCTGCGATGACGATACCGGCTCCTTCGTTGCCCACTGGTATCGCCTTGCCGACGCGCTTTTTAACGGCGCCCATGAACTTGGCAGGAACGTCGGCAGTGATGACCGGGCTCTCGGTGCTGCCCGATTGCTTGGCAGTGGTCATATCGGCTGCACTGAACATCACGCCCAGGTCGGACGGGTTGATCGGGGCAGCTTCGATGCGGATGATCACATCGTTTTCGCCCGGCTCGGGGATGTCGATCTCGCGCAGGTTGAGTTCCAGCTTGTTGTCTTCGCTGATGGTTGAGATGAGTTCCATATTGGTGTCTGACATCGTTGTCTCCTGAAAAGGTGAAATTGCATCAATGGGCCAGATGTATGTGTTCCAGCATACAGCCTTGGCAGCACTAGCCCCTAAGAACTCTGCTGCGAGATTGTTTAGATATTCACGGAACCACTGCGGCGCCTGCGCCGGGTTTCGTGCATTGGCGTTGCAATGCGAGTCCAGAATGACCTCATCTGGGTCGGGTGCGCGATCCAGTTCAAGCAGACAGGATAATGGTGGGGTAGAGAGCCACTGGTGCAAGTACGCCGGACATGATCAATCAGGCGAACACACCAGCAGCAGTTCAAGTTTGTAAAGGTGGGGCTGAGACTGCTTTCTTTTTTACGACAGGAGTTGTGTGGATGAGGGATAACTACACTTTCCCGAGTTTGCGGCATAACCCAAACGGGTGAGATTTGATGTTAGAAAGTTGTATTTATTGATAGTCAGAGTCTGTTTTCGATCCAAACTATAGCCCATTGGGGTGATACCTGAATGGGTGAATTGACGCTTCAACCTTTCCAGTAAAAACTTGCTTCGCTCTTGCGGGTTCTCTCCTGTTTTGGAACCAGCACCTGCCAGTAATAACAATAATACACACTGTCGAGGTTCCAATGAAAATCCAGCATAAATCACTTTCCTTGTTGTCACTTCTGGCTGCAAGCGCTTTGATGTTTTCCGCTTCCACCTTTGCCTACAATCCGGCGCCGCCACCACCGTCGCCTACCCCCACGCCTGGACCTGCACCGCTTCCCGGGCAGCCGAATGACGGCTTCCAACGCGGCCCCAACCCCAGCGTTTCACTGCTGCAGGCCGAGCGCGGTCCTTTCAGCGTGAGAAACGCCCGAGTATCTAGCTCGGTCAGAGGCTTCGGTGGCGGTACTATCTACTACCCAACGGGTACCAGCGGCACCATGGGCGCCATTGTGGTTATACCGGGTTACGTTTCGCCAGAATCTTCCATCGCCTGGTGGGGCCCCAAAATGGCTTCCCATGGCTTCGTGGTCATGACTATCGCAACCAATAGAACCACTGATCAGCCAAGCAGCCGTGCCACGCAAATCAACGCTGCGTTGGACTATCTGGTCGCTCAGAACTCAAGCTCCGGCAGCCCGGTCCGCAATATGATCGATACCGATCGCCTGGGTGTAATGGGCTGGTCCATGGGTGGTGGCGGTACCCTGCGCGTGGCCTCGCAGAATCGTTTGAAGGCCGCTATTCCGCTGGCGCCCTATGACACCATCAGCTTCCGCAACGTCGATGCGCCGACACTGATCTTTGGCTGTGAGTCGGACACCATTGCCCCAGTGCGTAACCACGCTTCGCCGTTCTACAACCAGATCCCCGATGCGACAGACAAAGCCTTCGTTGAACTCAACGGCGGAAGCCACACCTGTGCTAACGGCGGGAACCAG
>TARA_R110001606_G_scaffold30432_9_pt1 | contig 73631 bp, 57 predicted proteins | sample TARA_R110001606 | Tara Oceans TARA_R110001606 (sample SAMEA4398315) | marine metagenome | biome: Polar Biome; feature: [SRF] surface water layer (ENVO:00010504); material: water (ENVO:00002006), including particulate matter (ENVO:01000060) such as... | depth 5 m
AATCTTAACAACTGTGCCTGATTCATATGCTACGTCTGATGTATAAAGCTCTGCAAGGTCAGCGTATTCTGCTGTTGTTGCTGTACCATGCATTTTTAAATCAGTGCCTAATGTTATGCCTGCTTCAATTTTGTTAGCTGGAAATCCGTTTGTACCTGAATCAAATTGTGCATCTGTGCTGTGTATTGTAAAAGCTGTTTTAGCAAATGCAGCAATAGGCTTAACTGGTCCTGCTACTCCACCAACTGGCGCACCAGTTGCTTCGATAATAGTAACGTTATGATAAGTTGTGCCATCGTCTGCTAGTACTGTTTTATCACTAACGTCAGTACCTGACCAAGTAGCTCCATCATAAACTTTTAAGTTGCCTGCTGTTTTTTGATACCATAGTTGACCTGCAACTGGATTAGCTGGGCCCGTAGCGTCATCCTTGACTGCTGAGTTTTCTAACAGTGTCGCAAAGTTTTGTGCAATAGCTTCGCCATATCCAAAATAATCTTTACCTACTAGTTCTAAACTAGTTTCGGTGTTAAGGGCTCCATACTCTACTGTTACTGTTTTATTATTTAAATTTACTGTATACGACATTTTTTATACTCCTGCTCTGATTCTAAGTGAATACAGAATTTCTATTTTACGATTCTTTGATTTTTGTATTGGATGGAAAACTAAATGCGTTAAGTTGTAACCTGTTTCGGTAACTAACGCTAGTTCATCAATAACCCAGTCTGTCGGTGTATCGAAGTTCTGTGCATTATCTAATGCTGGTGCCAATGCTGGATCATTATAATCAAGTATAACTTTTACAGTTATATCTGTATATGAAGCTCCTTCTGCATCTAACACGTCTATACTTGTGACTTGTTTGGTGTAGGGATTGCTGCTACTGTCTAGTAAACTATTGTATAAAGCAGCTGTACTGCCGTCTACTTTAGGACTTTTATATGTTACATTTCCATTACCATCAATAGTTGTACCACCATAGCCAAATGCCATTTTGGTTATATAAAAGTTATTACTACTTTCCGTTTTATTTGCTAGGCAATTTGCAACTGCAAAAGCAAAGTTTTGGAAGTTAATAGCATTATGTTTGTCTAGCAATATCTCATTTGTGTCCATGTCTTTGATTAACACATGTCCATCTACTGAAATATTTGATTGCTCGTTATAATTGTTTTTCATTGCTTCTGCCTACTCCTTGTATACTATTTATGCCTTTGATAATTCTTGCATTATAGCACTACACCTTTTCCTAAATTGTTCAATAATACTGCTTCGTCAGTTTTTACACTATCTAATAAACTAGCACTTTCATCATTGAATCTTCTATCTGTAACTGGATTCATACTTGAAACCGCGGCATCTGTTATATCAGTAATTCTACTTCCTGCTAGATGTTTATGTTCAAACGTTCCATTTACTGCTCTTTGTAATATAGTTACTGTAGTACCGCTTACTGATACTTGCATTACTTCTTCGTTAACTAATATGTATTCAGCAGTTGCAAGTTTACTTGCTGTTGTAACTGCTATTGTACTTGTTGTTGGTCCAACTGCACTTGTTGTAGTTGTACTCTTAGTGCCTTGCAATGCAAATACATGTTCTCTATTAAACACATCTCTTAGATATGCAAATGTTCTTGTTTCTGAGTCATCAGTTGATCCTGCTCTGTTTGTTTGTACTGCTAACATTACAACTTCCTGTGGTCTTAAATGGGCCTCAGTTGATCTTTCTAATTCGTTATTGTCTGCTTTATTATATAGATCTGATTGTAATGCTGTGCCGCCATCAATAATGCTTGCGCTTGCAAGTCCGTTTGCGTCTGTATATGTTGTGCTAGCATCGCCACCTGATAGAACATAATCATTTGTAACTTTAAGTCCTACAGTTATATTTCCAGTTGGTACAACAGTAAACATAAGTGTTTGATCTATTTGATAATAATCAACATCTACTACAAGCAATGTAGCTCCGTCTTTAACACTAGTAATATCCCACTCGCCATCATTTTGATTAGCATGTGTTTCTAGTATTGCATCTGTTGTTGGTACAACGTACTTCTTAACTGTTGCTCCGTTGTTAATCATTACAATATCTTTAGTAAGACTTGCATTAGCATCAACTACTAAGCCTTCAAAGTTTGCTCCAACGTTATCAGCTTTTATTGTAAATGCTAATTTATGTGACTCTGTTAGTTTTAGTGCTGCTTCTTCTAGTTTGTTAAATGTTCTACTTGTTTCGCTTATCTTAACATGGAAAGGCTTAATGTCATTTATGTAGCCTTCAATTGTTGCAACACTATCTTTCTTATATTTCTTTTGTTGATTAAGTGAACTGTTAACACCTAAACGTATGTAAGATGTTTTCATTGCCCAATCAACTTGTTTGTTTCTTGACATTGCATAATCAACAATACCAAAGAAGAACTTATTAAATTTAGCTTGGTGATTGTTTGTAAACATTGTATCTCTTAACAATGCAACAATACCGCTCCACCATTCTGCAATAGAAGTGTTTGACCATCCGGTGCTATCCCATGCCTCAATATCCCATGCATATGATTTTCCTAAACGAAGTTCGCTCCAATTAACTGTAGCATTTTTCTTCTTAGTTAGTAACCAACCATCTGTAATAGTATACGTGTAGAATTCAGATCTGTCAACATTATCTGCATCTAGAATTTCAATTTTTGCAGTTTCATATTCAGTTACATCAAGTGCTTCAAGTTCAGCAACTGTTTCTACATCGGTAATATATGTGCCTGCTGTAAGATGTTTATCTGTTACGTAGTCTGTCCATTCCCATGTATCATTTGATAGCTTTAATGTTTTTACTGCTAATAAGAATCGTGCTTGGCAATCATCATATACATTAACTGAAACAAGTAATCTATTAATAATATCAATAGCAGTTTTTCTTGCTGTTGGTAAATCATCAAACCATGCTTGGAACTTAGCTCTGTCATCTCCGTACCTTGCATATGGATGCTTACTAAAGTCTGGAATACGAATCTCATTCTGATCTTGTCCTGCAAGGTTGTTTACTAAACCTGTGTACCAATAGTCTGGAATAATGTCTGTATCTTTTGATACTAGTATCCAGTTCTGGTGATTGTTATTTGTAATCTTTTTATTTAATTGTAGTACAACTTTTTTATTAACAAAGTTCCATATGTCTGAAACAATGATAGCATCTTTGTCTACTACTGAGAACCAATAGATGCCATTAGCACTTGGGTCTTTAATAATATTTTCAACTTCGCTTGTAATAATATTCTTATCTGCACTACCAATAGTAGCTTTACCTCTTACCCAGAAGTAGTATACATTATCGTTTGTAGATGTTGATGGATTCCACACTGTGTTTAATGTGTAGTAATATTCATTTTGGTTTTTAATAATATCAAATTCAGCATATGCTGTTCCTGATGCAGGTGTTCCAAACATTACTTTACTGCCTGTAACTGCCTTTGCATAGTCATCTGGTGCTACTGTACTCTTAGTCCATTCCCATACAACAATTTCACTGCCTACAAATTGTTTGCCCCAATTAGTAGACTTGTCATTGATGTCACCTTGGTCGTAATCGTAATATCTTACTCTACCTGTGTCCCACCAGCGTCTACCAATTTCTGCTTCGCCCCATGCATTATCATCGTCCATCTCATATGTTTCTTCTGTAGATGTATTATATATTGCAACATCATTTACACTCTTAACATCAATTTCTGCATCAGCAACACCTGGAATAATTCCACGCATTGGGTCAAACAGTTCTAAGTCAAGTATAGGTTGATTGTTTTCATAATCATAAACTGTAATATTGTCTAGGTCTGTATTTAAAATTTGTTTGGTTGCACTACGCACTGTACTTAATGTGTACGGTGGTGTTGCAATATTAGCTTGTACATTTAAGTAGCCTGCTCTGTAGCCTGCACCGTCAAGTGCAACGCCTCCTGAGTTAGGATAGTTTACTGTGAATACATTAACTGAACGATCTCCGTTTGCATCATAGTCTGTCCAAACTTTTGCAGCTGGCGGCACGTTCCAACTAGTACTTGCTAGTGCAGTAGTTCTGTCTGCTATTGTATCAAACCTAACTGAGCGTAGTAACATAATACTTGAAGCTGTTCCGCATGTATCAATGTATTCATCTACATAAAATTTGTCTGTGCTTTCTACTCTAGTTACTTTGTGAATACCATCTATGTTTGGAACAGTAGTTGTATTCAATAACATTATGTAGTCACCTACTGCTAAATTATGACTAACGTTTGTAGTGATCTGTGCATCGTTGCCGTCTTTGGTAGTTGTGCCTGCACATATACCACAAGCAACTGAAGTAGTTGGATGTAGTCCATTGTTTTGTACTTGGAAAATATTCCAACCAAAGAATTTTGTTTTAATTGAGTTTATTGACTCTACTGTGCCATCTGAATCGTTTGCAACCCATACATTAAATAATGCAGGATCTTTGTGACTTATATCGATCCACTCTGCAGGTACAATTGTATTACTAATAGTATCATCAGTTACTTTATTAACTGTGCCAAATTCAGATATACCAGCTTGTCCTAAGAAACTATCTCCCTGTGCTGCTAACACAAGTGTTGCGTTAGTTGAAATAATGTTAAACACATTGCCGGTTGTTGTTATTGATACGCCTGTAATACCTGCGTTGGATAATGCTGTTGTTATTTCTGCAACTGCCGTACTTAGTGGAGTTTCTTTTTGTACACTAACTGTGCTTGCTGTAGTTGTTAATTGAGTTCCCATTAACGCTGCAGAAATATTTCCTGTTATTGTTAATGATGATCTAACACCGCTACTGTCACTGTCTATTTTTAAGAAGGTACCTGATGCTGATGCTGTTATATGAAGTAGTCCTGCTACTGCATTAATCTGTGTTACTATACCTGCTAAGTTTAATGGCTGTTGTAGGTTTTGAACTTGTTGCAATGGTGGCTCTGTTACTGTTGCTGTGGCAAATCCTAATTCAGTTACCATAATAGCTGCGTTACCTGTGATTACTAAATCACTAGCAATGTTAGTTGTCCAATGTCTTACACGAAGTCTTGTACCTACTGGTGTAGCTGTTGGGCTTAGATCTGCAAATATTGCACCATCAACTCCTGGTGTCTGCGAGACACTTGCTGCTGCTAGCTCACTGTTTATCTTACTAACAATTTGTGCAGTTGTCATTGCCAGTGATGTGTGTGCAACTGTTACAACTATTGCAACACCGTCTGTTGGTTCATTGCCGGCAGTGAATATTAAACTTTGTCCGCTTATTGAATAATGAGTTGGGTCTGTTTTTACAACTCCGCCTACTGTTACTGCTTCAACAAAACGTGAGGTTGGTGCTGTAATATTTTCTACAATTGTAAATGTATCTTTTAAATCAACAACTACATCATGCACTAATGTAACTACAATAGCTGCTGCCGCTACTGGTGCTGTTGTAAATGTAATGACTTGTCCACTAAGTGAATAGTCTGCTGGCGATGCTACTGCTGATCCATCAACTGTTATTGTGCTTACATCATATGTGCTTGCGCCAAGTGCTTGTGAAATTGTAAATGCTACTGTACTTGCATCACCTGTAAAGTTTTCTACTACGTTGCTTGGTGTAACGCCTTCGTCATCACCTGTGAAGTTTTCTGTGATGTCTGCTGGTGTTGTATCAAAGTTAATAGTTGTACTATTAATTGTAATAGTTTTACCAGTAACGTCATCTAGTTGAGGATCAATAACGTTTGCCGTAACAGAGGCTGGTCCTGTAACTACATCAACTTCTTGCGGATTATTAAACGCAATAGCTGTACCATCAATTGTAAATGTGTCACTAGCGGAAGGTGTAACTGTAGGATTTACTACATCGCCTGTTAGTGCCATGTCAGCAAATTGTGTGCCTGTTGTTGCAGCAGTCCAAGTAACTCCGTCAATTGAAGCTATTGTGCCATACGCAAAGTTTGGAGAAACTGCAATACCTTGTATTGTAATATTGTCTGATGCTTGTGTAACTGTTGTGCTAGCAACTGCACACTGAAGTAATCTTCCTGTGTGTCTAACTGTATCGTTTAGTTTATAACTTCTTGTGTTAACCCATGCTGGTGTAATTGCATAATCTGCAAGTTTGTCGTACACTGTGCCCATTTCAGATATTGTTGCTGATTTATATTTTGCTTCTACATCTAATACAGAGCCTGCTGTTAAGTTAGCACTATCTACCGCTGTAATATTTTGTGTTGCAAATTTATCAACTACACTAGTCTTAAAAGGATTAACAAATCTCTTGTCGCTGTGCTTGTATAATAATACATCATCATATTTTGTTTCGCCTGTTACGTAGTCAGAGAACTTAATAGCCTGCACATTAGCTTGTGTGTTATTGTTTTCTAATGTAAACTCTACTGCATCTAATTTATCTTTGTTACCAAAGTGACTTCTTGATAACATGTATTGTTCATTTACTGTAATGTCTAAGTTATTATTTGCAAACTTACGTTCAATTTTATCTACGCCGCCTATTGTTCCGCTTTGTTTAATTAGTCCTTGATAATAATTACGTTTGGTAATTGCATCAAACTCATTGCCATGTATAGCAAGTTCTTTGTTTGAGTTACCAATAGTAATATCTTCTAATTTTGTAATTGCTGGATTAAAGTCTACACTATCTGATTTATAATAGTTGTCAATTGCTTGTACACTACTGTCAAAGTTTTCTACAATCTTATTATCAAATACTAAATAACCTGGCGCACGTTTTTGTCCGTCCCATAAGTCTGTTATTAATCCTCTGAATGCAATCTTTTCTTGTATAATGTTTTTAACATTATCATTTATTACAACACCAAATGTTGTTTTGTTTTGTAACAATGCAATGTGATTATGTTGAACTACAACAAATCCTGCAGATCCTATAATTGTATTAGCTGTTGTTTTCATTGATAATATATCATCTACTCTATCAATAACAAGTTGTGATGCATCAATGCTTGTGCTATCTAATTTAGCAATTGTGTTTTCTTTATATATTCCAGTGTTAAGTTCTAATATGCTACCATGTGCTGGTGCAAACTTTAAGTTAGTTCCTAAATCAAATGTTTTTGTGTCTGTTGCTTTTGAACCCATTGCCCACTTAACAGACGCTAATGCTACACTATCTCCACTGTATGGGAATGTAAATCCAATTGATTCTAAGTATGCATAGTATCCTCTTATAAACGAATACACGTCTTGTATTTTATCAAGCGAAGCTTCGTATTCTAGTACACTATGTACTGGAGCAAAGTTTTTATATGCCTTAACTTCAAACGTTCCAACTGGTACATTTGTATACGAAGTTGTGTTAGTAGTGTCTGGCGCAAAGAAATTAAATTCCTGTTTACCATATCCAGCACCTGAAATTTTCCAACCAGGCAGAGTATTTTCAATTGTAATTGAACTTGCAATTGCAATGTTGATTGGAGGACTGTTGTACATGTCTAATGTGAAATCATTTTCACTAAGTGTATGATTTGTATTATCAAACGAATCTGTTTTAAAGTCTAATAGATGCTTGCTAGAGAATCCACGTAATTGTGTTCCTAGTTGCGTATTAGAATTTTTATGTAAATCAGTTATACTATAACTAATATTATTACGTACAGTATGATTATATAATGCTTGCGCTATACCAGATGATACATGTTGTACTTCTTTTGTTTTGTATGTAAACGATGAAGTGTCAACTTGCTTTGTTGTAAAGCTAGTATACACTGCTGGTGTAGATGTTAAGTTTCTACCTCTAGATGATATGCTTGCGCCGTTCATATAACGCATCATAGCTCCAAGTGGTGCAACCCAACTTGGTGTAACTACAGCATCTACTCCACCTTCTGGTCCTGCTAATTTAATAAATGTACTGCTAGGGAACTGATCAATTGTTGTTAAACTAACATCAGATATTACTCTTTTGTAAACCTTGCTTGGTATTAAATTAGACTTTGGTGTGTTAATATTATTCTCTTGATCTAATATGTCAAGATGTTTTTCTGTTTGTCTTGTTCCTGGCGCATAAAATTCTGTAAATGCTGTTGTAGGATTTAATTTAACCAGTGTGTCTATTATTGCTGCTTTACCTGCAGACGATGCTCTCCATATACCTTCAAGTCCTGCATAGTCACCAAACTTAAATTTCTGTGATGCATTAAGTCCTGAAACAGATCCCAATACATTCTCTGGAGTATCAAGTGATCCATCTGCTAGAACTGGACAATTGTTAGTCCAATCCCACATATGGTTTGCCCATTCAGTATCTTGTCTATCAGTTATAGTGTCTACTACTCCACGCTTTAGTGCATCAATAAGTGCTGCTCGCTTTGCAGCATCTGTCCAACTGTATTTGCTATCCCATGATAACGGCTTGAATGCAAATCCTAGCATGTGCCACGGATTAATATGAGGTGTTTGTGTTCCAAACAATACTTCATACGCACCAGTCCAATGTCCTGGTAGTGTGTTGTTTCTAAAGTGGCCGCCAACTGCAATAGTGCTAAAGTTCCATGTTTTAGATTCACTAGCATCATATGGTGCAGGTGTAAAATCTTTGCGACTGTACTTGGCTTTCCATTGTTTGTAATGTTTATATAGTACATCATTAACTGTTTCTAATGTGTACCATGTTTCTCTTGACTTATTTGGAGTGAATCTAGAAGTAAATCCATACTGTATATTTTCTATGTCTGAGTTAATACTGTCAGCTTTTGAAAGTCCTGCGTAAACTCTTTTTTCTAATTCAAATAATACAGCTAGTACAACATCAAAGTTTGCTGAGTTCATGTCAGCTACGTCAGCAGTTGTTTTGCCTTTGCGTACTGACCCATCGTGTCCAGTAAGAACACCAGCAACACATGTTGGTGTTGTGCCGGGTGCAAGTCTAAGTTTTGTTAAACTTGGTGGAACATAAGAAGCAGTGTCCATTTGATAGTAATAAACTGCTACTGATGGATAAGTGCCTACTATGCCAAGCGGTTGATAAGTAAAATGAATGTTGTTACCAGTTTGAATATAGTCTTGATCTTTTACTGCTAGTCTGGCTACCATCTTTGTGCCACTTTTTTCAGTTACGTAAACATAAGCGTGATCCTGTATGTTATCATCGCTGTGAATATTATCAGCTAGCTTAACATTAGGAAAGTATGTAGTGGTATCAATGACAAGCGTTGTTACTTGTGCTTTTTCAAAGTAAGCCATGTTAGATGTTGAATATAGTTCTCCGCCCTTACGAATAACAGTAATTGATTTTGCTACATCATTTGCTAATGCTCTAACTGATGAGTAGGCTTTAGTTTCGTATAGTCTACTTACTTGACTAGCGAATCTATTTTTAAAGTTGTCCCACTCTTCGCCAGCTGATACTAATACAGTAGTTGTATCTAGTTTATTACTTGCATATATTGCGTCATGTACTATACTTAAATCTTTGTATATGAATAAGTTGCCGCCAAATGTAGTGTGCGTATTAACTGCTTCATAATTGTTAGTTGCGTACATATCGCCTTCAAATCCTGGAGTTGAGGTTATTATACTCTGCCAGTGTGCAATTGTTTCGCTTGGTGTAAAAGTTTTTATTAATTCGTTAGTTGGGTTATGTTTCAATACATTTGGTACTGTAACATTTGTTGTTTTGTTAGCGTTGTTACTGCTTGTATATTTTAAATCAACAATGTCATTTACTTTAAATAATTCTCTTGGTATAACAATAGTGTCTGCATTAATTGTATAAGCGTTAGGCGATAAATGTATGCCATTGATTTCAACATTATGGTTGATGCTATCATAATTAGTAAGTGGTGTAATTGTATAATCATTTGTTAATGTTGCATCTACAGGATCAATAATAAGTTTTTCAACTACTCCTAATGTAATAACAATTACTGCATTTACACCCGGTACATATGAAGTTGTAAGTGTTTGTCCAACTAATGTGAAGGTGTGGTGTGGTATTCCATCTATTGTAACTTTAACAACACTGTAAGTACCACTAAGTGATTGTGCTATTGGATAGTTGTTTGTACTTCCATCAGCTGTAAAGTTTTCTGCCACTGATGCAATTGCTAATGTAATATCATTGCCATAACGTGTTACACTTACTCCGTCTTGTGGAGTTGTTTCAATGTCAACTCCTGCTACAGTTTTAAATCTAACATCACCTGTTTCTAATAAGTTGTTGAACACAACTGGCAGGTCTTGTCCTACATAAATGTTGGTGTGATCGATATTTGTTTTATCTAAGTACACACCATTTTGTATTTCTGTTACAACACATTCTTTTCCTGACTGATGTAATTGTACTACACGATCAGCTCTCCATGAACTGTGTCCAACTGGTATTGTTAAGTGTGATTTTAAAGTAGTAGGAACATCAGTTGACACTAATGTTTCAGCGCCTCCAATGTTTTCACTTTGTTTATATAACGTACTCAGCTTATTATTATTCTTAAAGAAATATTGCCCTGGAACTTTTCTACGATGTGTAATATCTCTATCAAATGTAGATTTAACATTTTGGTAATAAAGTTCAGTATACAAATAATTCTCAAATTGATACTCAGCTATTCCGTTTGAATCTTTATAAGATAGTTTATGTCCTAGTTCAGGATCAATTTGACTTGTTCCTATTTTGTAGTTGAATAAACGACTGCCTTTGAATACTGCACCTTCTAATGTTTCAATTGCTGTGCCTTCTGCGGTATAAAGTTTAAACAGTGGCATCTGATTATTAGTAGTACGCTGTTGTCCTGTTTTCCATCTTCCGTTGTCAAACCATGCATCGCTGTTGCTCCATGCTAGGTCTAATGTATCTGGAACTGCTTCTCTAACATAAACACCGTGGTTTTGTACTAACGTTTCGTTTGGTGTTAATTCCTTGTGAGATCCATTTAATGTAATTTTCCATATCTTGGATTGGTGTTCACCTTCTGAAAATATTACTTGCATACCATCAGTAGGATTAATTTCTACTTTGTTTGGTGTGGCAAATCTAAGTACGCCACCTACAGTTTCTAATGCATAGTCACCAGTTGGCTTAACTATAAAGTCTGCTATACCCAACCACTGATTGTCATTTAAATTGTTTGCCCAGTTCCATAAATTTAACTTACCGTCAAACTCAATAATAGGACGTCTAGCAAGGTTAGTTGGGTCAATTAAATTCTTAAGACCTATGCCACCAAATACTAGTTTATTAATTTTCTTTAGAGTAGCAACATCTGTCCATTTGTTATTTCTGCTCCATGCAGTTTTAAATGGGCTATCAGTTGTTGAAACTATATAATCTTTTGCTGTAACTACGGATGTGGATTTATCATAATTTAATGTATCAAATCCTACAAGCTGATGTTTATATTTTGCTAATACTTCTTCTGATGTTCCTGGAACTATAAACTGTCTAACAGTTGTAGCATTAACAAATTCAGCATCAACTAATTTTGTAACATAAACATCACCTGTTATACTGTTTCTTCCAGTAAAATATAACTTATGATACTGAAGGTCTATAAGTGTGTTTGAATTATTTGAATTAACCCATGTTGGTCCAAATGCTACCAGCGTATCTTCAATCCACTGTGTCTTATTTGATTCAGCATTAGTAAATATAAAACCATCAAACAATGGTAGTCTATTGGTGTTAGCATTGTAATAAGCCATCATTGTGCCAAAGTGTGTTCTATATTCTGCACTTGATGTGTCAGCAATATCATTCCATATAGGACTAGCTTTGTTTGGTGCAACTATTGTTACTGTAGTTTCATCCCAAATTCCGCCTACTGTTATTGTAGTTTTTGTAGTGTCAGGATAAAGTTGGGTGTTGTTAACCCAGCTATACCAAGGTATTAATTTTATTGCAGAGCCTGTTCCTGATACAAGATATGTTTGCTTGTGTGCGTCAGGGTGCCAGCCATCGCCAGTAAATTTAATAAGCATTTGATCTGCTAGAGCAAATGTATTATTGTTATCTACAATTGTATATGCCAGTTGATCAGCTGAGAGTGTTACTGGATTAATAGCTGTTGTAAAACCTGCATTGTTTGAATTTTTAGAATACATTGCATCTGTAGTTTTACTAACTTGCCATTTCTTAACACTGTTAACCCACTTGTGAGTTTTTAATGTACCGCCATCATTTAAGTCAAAGTAGTCGCCGTCTGATGGACTTGCTGGAAAAGTAGTACCAGTCGCTATACTTGGATTAGCTGCATCAACTGTTGCCGCATTAAGTGTTCTCACACTTTGATATGTTGGCATTTGGTCTACCCATGCATAGTTTGTGTAGTTTATAAACTTATGTATGTTAATTGGCGGACGATAGCTGTACTGCTTTGTAGCATAGGCTGCATTGTAGTTGTAGTCTGAAATATCAATATTAATTGAGTTTGCAATATCTTCTGCAGTTATTGCATCTATTAGATTTTTATTATCATCTTTAACAGTAATTGTAGGTGATAGTTTTTGTTTGTCTACATAAATTTCATTAGCATTTCTATTCTTACCTGACTTATCTCCAATAAAACCTTCAACGTTTTTGAGACTTCCTTTTGAAATCATCTGGTCTAATGTACTGTCTAGCCATTTTTTATTTACATCAGTATTAAAAACCTGAGGTAGTAAGCTAGACGATTTTATTTTTGGAGTATTATAACTTCCTGAATTTTTCTTAGACATTAAATCTTATCCTAATTTGTTTTTGTAACAACGTTTGTAACGATATCAATATCGTCTATGCTAACATCTGGTATAAACATTTCATCAATGTTTGGTGTAATTTCAAATAGTTCACCAAACACACTTGCCGATCCATGTGGTACAATAGTAAAACTACTAATTGTCATTGACATTTCTTTGTGTACGTATGCTGCTAATTCTGTAAAGTAAAATGTTTCTCCGAAGCTCCAGTTTTCAACTGCAAAGAATTTTTTAATTGCCTTAACAACATTTGCTCTAACTTCACTATCAACAACATTACTTCCTTTTACTTTCACTACATCAAACGTTGCACGTAACGACGAGTGTGCAATTGGTCCAAACAGTGTCTTGTATTTAACTGGCTTATAAATTACTGTATCACTAATTGTTTTTTGTTTCTCAACGTTTACAAAGCTAGCCGCTAGTGCATTACTTGTAGGTGGGAGTGGTTCTAGGCCTTCGTTAGTTAGTAACCATGTTCTATATGTTGCATCGTATGTTTTATCTAATACATATACATCAATAATGTTTGTGTAACTTGGGTCAACAATTTCTCTATCTGCAGCAATATGCTTCCATATAAAGTTTAAATTATTAAGACCTGTGTATTGTATTCCGCCTTCAGTAATAACTGGTGTAGGTGGTGGGCTTAACTTTAATGGATTAGTAAGTTCGCCGAACACTAATGGATTGTCTGGTCTATTATCATAGTTATCATCAACTAATGACAAGTAAATATGCGATGCATCAATGACGCCATTTGCATCTTGTGCGACTCCACTTACATTCAGTTTGCCTGTTGTAGTGCTAATTGCACTGTCAACAATATTATTAATAGTAAACTCAACTGTGTCTTGTGCTTTTTTCTTTGTAAGTGAATCAAGTCCAGAATTTAAACTAACATTTGTAAATGCTACGCTATCACTCTTTAATATATATTTTGTAGTTCTTGTATAGATATTATATTTGTTTGATTCAAACTTAAAGTAAATTAACCAACTTGTGTCTGTATTTCCAAATGCATGGCTATTAAAATTAGCTACATATGCTTCGGGTGTGTTGTCTAGTTCCCAACTTTGGTTCTTATAATCATATCTAAGTGCAAACGATACTTTTGCATCAAGGTATGTTTTAATAATGTTTGATTCTTTTGCTTTAAATAAACGTGGGAACGCTGGTACAATAACATCAATAACACTACCAGTTGGCACGATTGAATCCATTGTAATTGCGCCTAGTCCACTTGATTTTAATCCACTTGATTTTCCAAGTTGAGAGCCATCAATTCCTAATCCATAACCAAATACGTTTAGTACTTTACTCCATACTGTTGTTCCAGTTGGTGTAATGAATTTAACCATTGCGCCAGTTCTAAGTTGATTTAAATAATTTGTTTGTGATTTACCTACACGCTCTACATTAACACCGTTCTTTAAAATAAAATATCCAGTGTTTGCATTATAAATATTTCCGCCAGGCACCGTCCAAAGGAATCCACCTATAGTAAAGTTTGCATCGCCAAATGTTATGTTTGGTGTATACGAGTAAGATGTTCTTAATGCATTAAATGCGTTTGTAAACTTTGTGTAATATAAGTTAATAAGATCAAAGTCGCCTAGTTGACTTTTTACATACTTCTCAAATATATAATCTTTGTTCATTCCAACTACAGTAGTCTGACTCTTAACGCTATTATCTTCATACAAACGACCATCAGCACCATTAATTAATAAGTTACTGTATTCGCCTGTTGGATCAGTGAAGTCAATGTATCTACTGTGTCCGCTAAATGTTCTGTTAAGACTTTTAACTTTTACTACGTTAGCTGATTGGTATGAAAATAATGTGTTATAATCATCTGCTGTAACTAATCTGTTTTGGCTTGCATATGCTAACGGAGCATTCTGTTTAATGTTGTCTAATGTTTCTGCGGCACTTGCTGTTGTAATGCTTGTTTTTAATTGTAATGTAAGTTGTGCAACATAATCATTTCCGTCAAGTCCTTGATACTTGATTGAAATCTTTTTGTTTGATAAATCATCTGGACGTACTGTATATGATTCGTTTTTACTTACACGATACCATACACGTATAATTCCTTGTGGTGCATTACCAAACGTTTGATCCGCAAAGTTAATTGATATTTGATTATCTTTTCTAGTTCTAACACTAAACACATCTCTGTTAGATGCTATTACACCATTATATGATGTGTTGTTATAACTTGCAATACTTTTTACATTAGTCCATTTCTTAACAATAGTTCCGTCTTTGTTTACAGTTTGTACCCATACATCACTGTTGTTGATATGGTCTACATTAATATCTATTGTTTGATTGTCAATTGGGTCTGTAATTTGTACATCTTTAAATGCTAGTGTTCCTTCTTTAATTCCAAAGAAGAAACCTGTGTCTTTGTTTGTTAAACCTAGGCCACTATTTTTATAATACATTCCAAATGCACTAGAAGGCGTTGGCTCTTTTTCATAAACAATATTATTCTCATAGTCCACACTTACAATATTAAATGTAGATGATACGCCATTTGCGGCTCCAGTTACGTCAAACTTAATTTGACCAGCTGTGTTGTTTAATTCATAAAACTGTTGTTGTATATTACTTACTGTTGTTTGTTTCTTGGGACTACCAAATTGGTTACCAAATTGTAAAACACTATTCATAACAGCAATAAAATCATCCAAGTTATTTACATTACTTGTTGATTCAAATTTAATTTCTTGTCCACCTAAACTTGTTCCGGCGCTGCCAATCACTTGTTCGTTTGTCTTTGCACTGATTACTTTCATCTCACCAAACGCTGACACGTTACGTCTTGGTGTGTATCCAATAAACTCTGCAAGTTTATAAACACTATCCTGTCTTTCGGCAGTACTTAAAAAGTTATTCCTTGAGTTAAGGTCAACTCTAAATGCTAAGTTGTGTCCCATTTGCGCTACTACATCAAGTAGTGCTACAAACTCCGAACTTTCAATCCAGTCATTGTAATTCTCTGGATATGTATTTCTTACATACTCAACCATTGATGTTCGAATAGTATCATAATCAAATGCTTGTAAATTAGCGTTGATGTACGAGTCGTATACCGCTTTATAGTCTTCGGATGCAAAAAGTTTTGATTGTCTAATATTTTGTGCCATAATTAAAACTCTGCCATTTCAGTGAAATCTGTGTCAAATATAATCTGCAAATCTGTTGCAGTTGTAGATGGTAGATATAATAACTCTACTGCTACTGTTACTGTTTGATCTTTTTTACTAACTGTGACACTATTGTCTACAGAAAGTTCAAACCTTGGATCGTGTGTTACAACGTTATATACTTCTTCTCGAATCATTTCAATTGTTGTATCGTCCAATGGTTGGAAAACATAATAAGGCAAGTTACTGCCAAAATCTGGATTAGTCCATTTCTCTCCTTTGCGGATATGAAAATGATTCAACAGATCTCGTTTAGCAAGTTCTAGATCTTTCAATCTTAGACTTGCATTTGTTTGATTTACTGTGGTGTAGCCTACTATATTACTCATACAAGTATTTATCAATTTAATTATACTGGTGTTTAATCCTTAGTATAATGTGATGTTATCTGCTAAATGCAGTTTCTCTTCTGGCCATTTGATATAATTTTTCCAATTTGCATCAGGAATATGAATATCATGGAAGGTAGATGCGTGGTTTATTTGAAACCACGTAGGACGCTTAGGTTCTCTTATTGGTCTAGGAAACAGGCTGTCTGCTTTTTTAACATTGCAAGGACCACAGGCTGCAACACTATTTTCCCATGTTAGCCTGCCACCCTTTGATTTTGGGACAACATGATCAATTGTTAACTCGTGATAATGAAATAGCCCGCCGCAGTACTGACAACAATATCCGTCTCTGAGATATACATTTTTGCGAGAGAACTTTGCTTTGGAAGGAGGCTTGTGATAAGTGTTCATCATAACAACACTAGGCAATGGTATCTCTAATGTAGATGTATGTAAGAACCTTCCTTTATAATTTTCTAATACGTGAACTTTACTGCCCCACATTGCCTTGATTGCATTTTGCCAGCTGATCGTAGAAAGTGGTAGTAGACTTAAAGGTGTTGCATCAGCGTTTAAAAGTAATACACTTGCATGCATGTTGTAGTCCTTTTTACTTATTAAGTTGAGATGATAATATCCGTTGTCTTGATTCAGACATATGTGGTAAGAACCTGCTAGTCATTGCATAATAAACATACTCTGCTTGTGCTCTGCTTGTGTCGTCTAGCATTCTTGTTGGGTATCTATTTGCGATTTCTTGTATTCCCTGTCGTCTAATTAACGCCCTGTCTTGTTTTATTCCGTAGTCAGCAAGTATAATAACTTTTGCTTCGGCTTGTCTCATTAGACGGTTTGCGCCACTGAGAGTCATAGCAGTTGCTACGTAGTTCCATTGTTTGTTTTTTACATAATCATATAGATTAAATTTTCTTTCTTCTGTGCCCACTGTAGTCCAATCACCTGTTAAGTAATACAAACTTAGCATGCCGTCATACTGACTTTGGCTTAGTGAATTTAACACAAATACTTCTTTGAATCTTCTTTCAGTTTCTTTGAATACATCAATCCATAGTTTGTATGCTTCTTGTTCTGTCAGTCCTTTGCCTTTGACACCATCTACTAGATTATATCCAATTTTTACAACACTGTCAACATCCTTATAAGAAAATGCCTTCCATTTAATTTTACGTAACAATAAATTAATCATATCACTACTTGCTTCTAAATTTTTAATAGGCACTTCTGTAGTTGCTAATACACGATCAGTAACTGTAAACAAATCAAATGCTAGTAGATCTTCTTCTGTTAATATATTTGGTAAGGTAAGTTTTTTCATTACGCCGTATCTCCTAACCCTAAGTTCTGAGACTCTTGTGTTGTTGATGCGCCTTTCCATGGATGATGCTCAGGCACACGACTAGCAACACTTTCTGTAATACTTGTATTTGTCATATGTGATTGCTTAGTAGTTTCTACTGCTGCTTTTGGAGTAGGACCGTTTATATCAACACGTGATCCTTGGATGTACATGTTGTTAACTGATGTCATATTAATTTCTTTAAGCGCACTACTGTTAATATCGATAGCACTATGAAAGTCAATTGTACCAGTGGTACTTTGTAACTTAACTCCTTCTGTGCCGGTTGCTTTAATATTAACTCCTTGGTCGGCTTGCATATTAATGCTACCCTTTGCGTGTACATTATAATCACCATCTGTTGCAACGCTGACGCCGCCTTTGCTGTATATGTCAACTTGTCCTTCAGCGTCCATTTCAATCCAACTATTACCAAGTTTGTTAGTAATAAATATAAATCCATTAGTGTCATCAAGTAATATAGTGTGTCCACCGCGTGTCTTTATTCTGATATTGTCACTGCTTCCATCTTCGGCGCCATCATCTAAACTTAATGTGTGGCCTCCTTTTGATGTGATACCAAATACGTTACTAGGACTTTCTCGTCTTGCACTACTTTGACTGTGTCCTCTAACATAATCGTCAGCTAGTCCGGCTTCGTTTAAGTGTGCTACTGAAGTAGGGTCTGCAGGTCTTGTGTCCGCATCAAGATTATCATTTAAATTACTTTCACTTGTTCGGGCTAATATTTTGCCACCCTTGCCATCATATCCCATATTACTTGCGTTACCACCCATTGTTGCATTTCTATCACGTGGTGGAATAAATCCTAGCATAAATCCTTGTTCCATTGACCCAACAAACGCTACTAGTATATTTGATCCAATAGCTGGAGGTTGTGGCCACATTCCATATGTTTTTGGTGAACCTGATACTGATGTTGATTTTTCTCCGTATAATGTTGGATCGTCTGCGCTTTCTTTGATGCTGGTGTTACCACCAAACGGTGTTGTTAATAGTATAATACGTTCTGATGTTGATCCTAGTTCCGGTATCTTAACTGTTATTCTGCCATTGTGCTGATTATCAGCATCGTTCATTACTTCAGCAACGTATACACCGCTAATGTTATTAACATTATATCCTTGGCTTACGTTTGCTTTTTTTGCAATGTCAAAGCCTGTTGTTTTTATTCCTGAGCCTGCTGCGCCTTGTGATGACATTAATCTACCTCTAGTTTCATTATTGTATCGAGTAATAAAAACGGAGTACTGTTTGGATCTCGATACGCATCAATTGTTTGTGAGAATTTTCCTTGTTGGAATTTACTATGAACGTTTGTAATTTTGTATATACCAGTAGTTATCAAATCTACTGGGCCTCTTCTTTGTAAAGTTAACAAGTCTTCTGGGTCCGGTTGGAAATTTACAAATGCCATGTATACTGAATCAGCTTCAGTGTTAAATAAGTTCTTGCCATTTGTTCCCATAAAGACTGGATCGCCTTTAGCTTCTACTTTTATATTTTGCATATCTACTAATCTATTTGCATGCGCTGCCAATGCTGCCGCAGCAATTTTAGATCCATCTGTTGTTTCGTTTACTTGTTGCCCTGTTGCACCAATTGTTGTGTGACTAAAAATAGAATTTTGGTTAACATTAAATTTGTCTAGTTTTACATCACTTAAATATCTAAGTGTCGATGAATTCCCTGTGTCTATATGTGGATTAGCAGTCCATTCAGATGGTAGGTCATTTGACGCTGCATTTGATTCAAACATAAAATTGTTGTCTGCATAATAAGTGCCTACACCTGGCGATACTGCATTAAAGAACCCACTGTGAAGTTGTATGTCTACTGATTCAACCTCTGTGTTCTCGCCTGTGTATTGATATGAATATTTTTTAACTAGCCCTGGTAATATCTGAGATTCAAATCTTTCTTCTTGTACTTCTCGCTTATTTCTTAAAGCAAATATGCTATCTTCGTTTAGTGGAGTGGCAGTGTCATCTCTTCTTAATTTAATCATCATTGAGATATTACGTATCTCTTGATTATAATGAGAATGCATTTCGCCTGTCATTGTTGTTATTTGTTCTACTTCTACTGTAAATGTTAAACCTTTTTCTAACATAGCTACATTATGCTCTGCAAATGTAGGTAAATTTAAATTAAGCTGGTCTGCAATCCATGAAGTCATTTGTGTTTCTGGACTTGCTACTGCATCACGAACTCCTGCTTTGTCAATAGTTTCACCTGTGCCCGACCCTGGGTCGTTTACACCTGCCCATGGACAATTTCGTAAATCAAATCCTGGAACTTTTCTTGCATCAATTGCTGGTATATTTGCAGAAGTATCAAACTGTACCTTCCAATTTATTAATGGCTTTATTTCGTCCATGTGTGGATTTGTTGCCATTGCTGTTTTACTTTTTTGGTCTTTGTTTAACGCAATAGCCAATTCATCAGCAAATGTTTGTGCTGTTGTAATATTTGTTACTGTTACTGTGTCAGTTGTTACTGAATCTAGTTGAGCAAGTTTTTCAATTGGAGCCATTATCATAAAATATTGTGCGCCAGCTGGACCAAGTGATCCATTCATCTCACTTGCTTTCATTGAATACAAAAATGAGTTTGGGTACTTAACTGCAGCTCCTGTAACAGGATCTCTCCCAACAAAATCTAATTTTAATACAAATAACTGAGCACCAAAGTTTGATCCACCATTTGATGCTTTTCCAAGTTGAGCGCCAACTGTTAATATTTTATCTAAGAATGAAAATCCTAAAGATTCATTTAAATCAAATTGTATTGAACCTACTGTTGCGTGGCCAGTTTGTACACTAGCCGTAGTTGAACTGATGTTAACATTTTGTATATTATATGCGCCTTCGACTCCATCTTCTGCAATAATAACTGCTTTGCCACCCGACAGTGCTGCTTCGTCAGTTGGAGCAAGCCATGCAAATGGATTATTCCAAACATCAGAGTCTGTAATGTAAAATGTAAATTTATATCCTGCTGATGTGACTGTGTTAAGCCAGTTGTCTTTTAACATGTTATGTAAACCTTGTTGGTACTTTAATACTTATTCCCGATGTAAAGTCCATGATAGGATCATTTAGTTTATCTTGATTGATTAATGCAAATGCCCACCATAGTTTGGCGTTGCCATAAAGATCGTGTGCTAGTTTATCTGGTCGTTGATTATATTTGGCTTCTATCACATAGGGTGTTGTTGCAACACTTTTGATATCAGCCACAGTAGGTTCCCATACTCCTAGGTATTTATTATTTTCTAATGTAGTAGATCTATAGAAACTATCTCTTCTGTATTCTGTAGCCATTAAATAAATCCTCCCATATTACCTTTTGAGAAAGTATCAATATTAAATTCTTTTCTAACTTTGCCTGGTGATAACTGTACGGATAGCTCTAACGAACAAACCAACATTGTTGGTATTATTCCAAAGTCGCCTTCGACGTAGTTAACATCTTCTTGCATTGTGTAGTTGAAACTTCTAATAACAACCGGTGTGCTATTAGCATGTAGGCCATTTTTAGCATATGCTCTTAAATTTAAAATAGGTGGTGGCGTGCCTGCTGTTGCTCTACGTTGTTGACCAAAGTCTGATTTTGTACATGTCTTAAAGAAATGCAATGCCGCAGCTGTATAAGCTGCTTGATCTAAATCATTAGATGCAAAGTTTGCAGTAATGCTTATAGTTGGACTTGGTGTGTTAATATAATAGTTTGGCTGATAAACAGTGTGCGTAGCATCATAGGTTCCATAAGATGCTTGATGACTTATTTGCATTGTAGGTGTAAATGGAAATATAACTCCACCCATGTAATCACCACCATTATTATTTCTTAAAGGCCTCAATATGCCTTCCATTGGAAATGGATTTTCACCTTGTGCAAACAACGCTACATATCCATTATTGGATTTGTTATCGTTAATAGCTCCTTGCTGTCCTACTAATGCTGGAGGTGGCTGTGAATTAAAAATTCCCATTACAGTCTATCCTCAATAAAAGAAAATATCTTTTGATCAAACTTACCAAAGAATTTAGTAAACTGTTGTTGCTTTGCTTCCAAAGAGGCATCGCTTGCCATTGCTGCTCTAAAGTCACTTGCACTCATGCCGCCTTGCATAAGTGGTGCTTCGTAAAAATATATCATTTCGCTTTGTGGCTTTATAGTTGATATATCATCTGGTAGTTGTTGCACGTTTGCTGATCCACCTAAGCGTCCTGCATCTTTTGCACCAAATACTAATACAACGCCTGTGGTATTGTTATCTCTGCCAACCGTAGAAGGTTCACTTCTGTATGGATTGCTGTTTATAATCTTGTCTGCTGGTATGCTGAACATAGTTGACATGATGCTTTTCTTCTCGTCAAATGTAAACGGATCGTCACCGTAGTTTCCTGCAGCGTGTGCTTTTGTTGCTTTTTGGCTAAATGTTGTAGCGATAAATACATTATCAGCACCAAACTTAGTTACTAGATGTTTATATACATCTCTGTGTCCTTGGTGCATAGGCTGAAAGCGACCACCGTAAAATACTGTAATGCTACCTACATCTTCCTTAATTTGTATAATTTCATTTATAATCATGTCTGTTCTCCACAAGTATTTATGACTTACGAAAATCGGTTGACGGAAGCGCAACTTTCAGTTATAATAGTTTAAACAAAGGAATAATAATATTATGACAAGAGCACCGAGACAATTTTATTTAACTAACAAAGAACTTTTAAAAGAGATTCATAAGTCTAAAATGTCCTATTGTTACGTTAAGGATGATCAATATGCGGAATACGACTTAATCGTAGAATCATTTGATGATATAACACCAGAATCAGTAGCAGAAGCAAAGCAATCACGTGCAACACGTTTACAGAAGAATGCACACGTAGCTGAAGTTGCTCGATGGGAAAAAGGATTAACTGGCAAGAAAACAAAGCCACGTGTTGCAGACTTCTTAATTGAAGTTGACACTATCTTAGACACAGACATTGTTATTCGCGTAATGACGTTTGATCACATACCATTAGAGAATCGCAAGAATAAACCAAAGACTGAAGCAGACTTACATAGTAAATGTAACTTTCCTCCATTTAAGCATTATGCTTACCTAGATAGTAACTTAAAAGAAGTTACTCGTAGTCATTGGGAAGGCGGACTGGACAATGGATACTTTAGTGTTACACATGGTAAAACATCTAATACACTAGGCGGGATGTATATTAAGTTATGCGAACGTTACAGTATGCGTGGTAACTGGCGTGGATACACATATGTAGACGAGATGCGTGGACAAGCACTTGTACAACTTAGCCAAATTGGCTTACAGTTTAACGAGTTTAAGTCACAGAATCCATTTGCGTATTACACCGCGGCAATTAATAATAGTTTTACAAGAGTACTTAACTTAGAAAAGCGTAGTCAAAATATCAGAGATGATTTACTTGAAGAAGCTGGACTAAATCCTAGCCACACTAGAACATTCAATGCTGAATGGGAAGGCAAAGAGAAAAAAGAAATTGAGAAGATTAGACAATTGAACGCACAGAACGCTGAAGCTAAAAAATAAACAGAGGTATTACTAATCATGCTATTTGACAAAGCAGTAGTCTTCACTGACATCCATTTAGGTAATAAAAACAATTCACGCTTACACAATCAAGACTGTGAAGATTTTATTATTTGGATGATTGACGAAGCAAAGAAACGTGGAATTACTAAATGTATTTTTATGGGAGACTGGCATCACCATCGTGCAACGATTAATGTTAGTACACTCAACTACACTGTAAGTAATCTACGTAGACTAAATGATAGTTTTGAACAAGTTATTATGATCATGGGAAATCACGATTTGTATTATCGTGAGAAACGTGAGATTCATAGTATTCCAATGGCAGATGAGTATCCAAACATTAGAATTGTTAATGAAGAAATATACCAAGAAGGTGATTGTGCATTTGTTCCTTGGCTAGTAGAAGATGAATGGAAGAAAGTTAAAGAGGTAGAATGTAAATATATGTTTGGTCACTTTGAACTTCCTAGTTTCTATATGAACGCATTAGTACAAATGCCAGACCATGGTGGACTTAAAGCAGAAGATCTTAGTAAGCCACAAAAAGTTTTTAGTGGACACTTTCATAAAAGACAAGAACGTGGTAATGTAATTTACCCAGGTAATTGTTTCCCTCATAACTTTAGTGATGCATGGGATGATGATCGTGGATGTATGTTCCTTGATTGGGATGGCACAATTGAATATTCGGCTTGGCCAGATGCACCTAAGTATCGCACTATTCCATTAAGTAAACTAATTGATGATCCTGGCAAGTATCTAGCAGACAAAACATATTGTCGCATTACACTAGATGTAAGCATTACATATGAAGAAGCAAACTTTATTAAAGAAACATTTGCTAAACAATATGACTTGCGAGAGATATCTCTTATGCCAAGTAAAAAAGAAGAACACACGAATGATTGGCAACAAGGTGTAGAAATTGAAGTAGAAAACGTAGATACAATTGTGCTGTCTCAGTTAGAAGCAGTACAAAGTGATACTATTAAGAAACAAATGTTAATCGAGATTTATCAAGGACTGACAACTTAAATATGCTAAGAATTAAAAATATAACCGTACGCAACTTTATGAGTGTCGGCAACGTCACTCAAGCTGTTCATTTTGATAATGCAGGACTAACACTAGTGTTAGGTAACAATCTAGACTTAGGTGGCGATGGGTCACGTAATGGTACTGGAAAAACAACTATTATAAACGCACTAAGTTTTGGGTTGTTTGGCAATGCATTATATAACATTAAGAAAGATAACTTAGTTAATAAAACTAACAACAAAGGTATGTTAGTTACAGTTGACTTTGAGATGAATGGAATTAATTATAGAATTGAACGTGGACGTAAGCCAAATATCTTTAAGTTCCTTGTTAATGGAGCAGGCGGTGATGGAGAGATTACTGATGAGATGCAAGGCGAAGGACGTGAGAGTCAGCGTGTAATTGAACGTGTAATTGGTATGAGTCATACTATGTTTAAACATATTGTTGCACTGAATACATACACTGAACCGTTTCTAAGTATGCGAGCCAATGATCAGCGTGATATGATTGAACAGTTACTTGGCATTACTAAACTAAGTGAGAAGGCAGACATACTTAAAGAACTTGTTAAACTTAGCAAAGACAAAGTAACAGAAGAAACATATCGCATCAAGGGCAGAGAGGAAGCCAATGAACGTATTGGTAAATCTATCTCTGATTTAGAACGTAGGCAAACTGTATGGGAATCAAAGCGTGATACAGACATACAAGACTTAAAAACTGACCTATTGAACTTGCAACACATTAACATTGATACTGAGTTAGAAGCCCATACACAGTACGAAGAATTCATTGCAAAGAAGTTACAAATAGATACGTTAACTGCTGAAATAGCAAGATTAACCAGCACTAACGACAGAGAACAAAAACGCTTAGATAAAGCACAAAAGGACCTCAATGATACGCTAGAACACAAATGTTATGCATGTGGACAAGAGATACATGACGAGAAGCATGTGCAAATTGTTGCACAAAAAACAGAGGCAGTAGCAGAAAGTCAAGAACACATAGATGATTATACTGCAAAGATAAAAGAATATAATGTTGGATTAGATCAATGTGGACCACTTGACACTGCACCTCAGATGTACTATAATAGTGTTAAGGAAGCATACGAACATCAGAACAAACTCAGCACTGCTGAAACAGACCTAGTACGTATTAAGCAAGAAACAAATCCTTACAATGAACAAATAACCACATTAAAAGATACTGGACTACAAGAAGTAAATTGGGATGAGGTAAATAGAATTACTGAACTAAAAGAGCATCAAGACTTTTTACTGAAGCTACTTACTAACAAAGATAGTTTTGTACGTAAGAAGATTATTGAACAAAACTTACAGTTCTTAAATACTCGGTTAGAGTATTATATTACTAGACTAGGATTACCACACGAAGTACAATTTCAAAGCGACCTTACTGTAACTATTACACAACTAGGACAAGATTTAGACTTTGATAACTTATCACGTGGTGAACGTAATCGACTTATACTTGGCCTTAGTTGGAGCTTCCGTGATGTATTCGAAAGTATGAATCATCCTATTAACTTGATTTGTATTGACGAGCTAGTAGACAGCGGCATGGATACAATTGGTGTTGAAAGTGCATTAGGTGTTCTAAAGAAAATGGAACGTGAACGTCATAAGCAAATTTTACTTATCAGTCACAGAGATGAACTAGTAGGCAGAGTAGACAATGTATTACAAGTTACTAAAGAAAACGGGTTTACTACATTCAACGTTGAACTTGATGTAGTTGATGCGTAAGACTTTATCATACAATGACAAGATAAAGCAAACAGAATTTTGGCCTATATTAAAAATTGATTCGAAATCAATTGGGCTAGACATTTTGTTAAAATTAAAAAAAGAAATTAAAATTGAGCAGCAAAAGCAAAACTAGCGATTGGACCCATAACAATGTAACAGTTGATGAATTACCTATAGAGGCAGAGGGATTTGTGTACTTAATCACAAATACTACCAACGACCGCAAGTACATAGGTAAGAAGCTAGCAAAGTTTAAAACAACTAAGCCACCACTTAAAGGTAGAAAAAACAAAAGACGTGGCACCAAAGAAAGTGATTGGAGAACTTATTGGGGTTCATCAGATCATTTAAACGCAGATGTCCAGGCACTAGGCGAAGATAAGTTTACAAGAGAAATTTTGTATTACTGTCCTAGTAGAGGAGTTCTAAGTTATTTGGAAGCAAAAGAACAATTTGATCGTAAAGTTTTAGAATCAGATGAATACTACAATGGTATCATTAACGTGAGAGTTGGCAGTTCAAAGATTCTAACAGAACATTTAAAAAAGGTCGACAAGCTATAACATTTATGTTATGCTTATAATAAGAAATAGCGTTTTAACGTTATTATCTGCTAATAATTAAAGTATCACATAATTACTAGTACAAAGCTAATATCTACTAACACAATTCTAATACAGTTCTAACACACTCCTAACACAATTCTTACAGGCTCTGTTTGGTCGGGATACCTCGACTCACCTTGCGGGTATACGTCATCGTATGCTTAGATTCTGGTGTTGCCTTTGGTCAATGCGCTGGTCTGACCAACCAAAATGAGTAAGCTCTCCTGACGTTTGGAACTTACGAGTAGCCCTTAGTCGTCGTTATGGCAATGGGTGTTCTTGCGCTGATAAGCAGTAAGTAAAGAGGTACCGCACAACCGCCTCTTCCATGTGCTAATATGGTTTTACTATAACGAGTGGGTATTCTTGACGGGAAATGATTCTATCAATTTTATTTTGCATTTGGCTTTAACAAGCTAAGTGTGAATAAAATATCTAGGAAATAAGCTGATAAATAGTTTAAAGTAATATATCATTATTAACTTTATATATTATATCTCTTAAACTATTAATAGTAAAAAAAGTACATAGAGTATTGCTTTAGCAATACGAATATGATGATGTCGTAAGACATCGATATACTAAACAACACAATAGAAATGAACAGTTATGACTAATAAAAACTTTGACCAATTTAAAATAAACTTTACTGATTGGATGATCAATAAGTTAGAGGTAAACAAAGAAGATGGGTATCCTACGTGTCCTTATGCTAAAACTGCTAGAGTTCAAGATAAAGTACAGTTTATAGATTGTCAAGGACCTACTACAGATAATATCTTAGAGTTTGATCCTCGTACAAAAATGGTGGGTGTGTGTTACTTTGGTAATGATGTAGATGTAACAAAACTTGATTTAGATCACATCAGAGAGTTAAATCCAGATCTAATGTATCTAACCAGTACAACAACTTCTGGACATTTTGTACAAAACATATCTAATGTGATACTGGTTCAAATAAGAAGTGAACTATTACGTAGACGTGCTAGCTTGCACAAAACAAATTACTACGATAGTTGGCCTGCAGAGTATTATAAAGAAATAATGCTTGACCAGTAGTTACATTCTACCTTTTGGTTTAGACGCAGCCTGAGCTGCTTGATTTTGTTCGTCTCTAAACTCATTTAAACGCTCAACAAACATCGCCAGAGAATCAATAGGCATTCCCATTATTTCCTCGTATGTTACCAAGCCTCCCGATTTAATTATTAAATCTAAATAGCCAGCTTCGGTTTGTTTAAGGTCGTTGTTATAACGTTCTAAAATTTCTTGTATTTCAGTGGGCTGTCGAGATGCTATCAACCCGCGAAAAAATTTGCAATGTCCAAGTCTATTGTAGTTTTCCAGTTATGCTCACACGATTGACAAGTTGCATCAAAATTAGTGTCAATGTTATTGTCACTTAGGTCTTCAACTATAGTTCTAATCTGATCATAATCTGTTTTTGTAATACTCTTTAACCATTCAAGGATTAACTCTGCCTCTTGGACAATTTCACCCTCTGGTGGTTTAACTTGTGTAATTGCATTAGCAATAAGACTTACAGTAATGTCAGCAATTTCAATAAATGTTTCACCAAATCTGACTTGTCTTTCTTCTTCGGTTAAAGTTGCGTCACTCAAGCTATCAATTAACTTAGTTTGTTTAATACGTTGTATTTGTAACAAAGTTCGATCTGCTAGTGTATAAGGCTTACAACTAATTTTAAAGTCATTTTTTAATGTTACATTATCAACTGATGTATTTTCTGATACAGTTGACAACAATGCATTGGTGCTAACGGCCAATTGGTTTAAATGGTCACATTCTGGACATCTAATATCAACGCCAATACTATCACCATAACTGGCTAAACGTATAGCAATTAATACAACCATAAGGTCATTAACAGGCATTTCACGTGGATCACCAATGTCAGGTGCACAACTTGAAATTAAGCTAAACGTAGCCTCTCCATTAAACAATGCATCTGGTGTTTTTGAAATCAGTTCATCTCTAGCAGTCATGCTATAAATTGCTAATTCACCGTCTACGCTCATCTTAGGCTTCTCATTATAATATTTCCCGCCACTTGGCAAAGCAACATACAATGCAGGCTTCCTATATGCCTGTATAAGTGGATTCGTCATTTTTAATCTCCATAAATACTGTAGTACAGTACAAGAGTATTTATCTAATTAAAATACCAGTTAATTGCAGAGAACCAATGGAAATAGAACAACTACAGGAACAAATGAACAATATCTTCGCTCAATACCCTTGGGCAAGCGAAGAGACTGCTGAAAAGCTGGCAAAGTTAGCGACTAGAAACTCTGTTAAAACTACAGCCCTGGCTATGGCAATTCAATCATTGCATGGACAAGCTGGTGCTGATAAATTAAAAGCAACAATAGCAGATACCGTTTCGGAACTAAAGAAAAGTAGTGCAGGCACACGAGCTCGTATACAACGAGCCAAAGGATATGCAGATAGGATAGGAAACATCGGCGGCGGCATGTCTGGGTTAGATGCAATAACTGAATTAACCGCAGCAGGTGCAGAAGCACTATCAGCAGGTGCAGGTGGAATAGCTGGCATGGCTTCTAGGTTTCCAGCAGTAAGTCTAGCAATGAAGGGTACTGCATGGATTAGCGGAGGTATTGCAGCCACTGCAGGTATAGCCGCAGTGTTTAGTAAGTTAATATCCCAACAAGAAAAAGAATTAAGAACAATGATTGATCTTGGATTAGTATTATCCGATCAAGATAATTATACGCAATTGCGTGGTAGTGCAATTGATTTAGGAATGAACCTAAATGACTATGCTGGTGTAATGGCAGGAACTTCCGCTATGCTAACCGGTACTGGCCAAACAATGGCTGCAGGGTCTGGAAAACTATATAAATTTTTAACAAACAAAGAACATGTTGCTCGTGTTGATACTTTTGGATATTCTCCAAAAGCATTATCAATGGCAATGGCAGATGAAGCTAATTCTTTGTATAAACTTAATATGATAAATGAGTTTAACGATGCAGAACAAGAAAGAGTTGTAAAAAGTTTTGAAACAGCAAACAAAGTAGGATTGTATCTAGCAGGTACAATGGGCGGCCGCAGACAAGAATTAATGGATGCTAGAAATTTAATAAGAGACAACCAAGATTTTAAACAAGGAATGCTTCAGAATCAAGATTTTTATACTGAGGAGTATGGCGAAGGTGCAGCAGACAATATTCGTTCATTTAACGAAACGTTTGCAATGATGTCCGGAATGGTAGGAGAAGAGTTAGGAAACGAACTTGTAGAAGTCATGGGACGTATGGCAAACAATATACAGTATGACGAGTCCCCTATCAATGATATGAATACTGCATTAATCGAAAAACTGAATAAGTTAGGACCGGGCGTATTGGAACAATTTGTATCAATGGCTACAGCAGGTCAGACTAATAAAATAAAAACACCCGAAGTTGCTATTTCTGAAATGAAGCAATTCATTTCATTAATCCGTCAAAGTCCAATGTTACAAGGACTAGACCCAGATACACTTGCAGTTGAAAGAATTAGAGCAACAGCCCTAACACTTGAGGATTCTATATTTAAAGGATCGCCTGCAGATATTAAAGCAAATCTCGATTCAATGATAGACAAAGTTGACGGAGCTGATGATTCAATTGACATCGTTGGTGGAATGAGTAAAGCGTTTCTAGAAGTACAACATCTAATAACGCCTGGATTTGGATCAACTGGTGCAGTTATGAAAGTGCTAGGTGATTCAGTTGATGGATTTGCATCTGTGTGGTCTTCAGTGTTTGGGCTTGACAATGGACTTAATCCAGACACAACCAGTGGCGTTGTTCAAGACTTTACAAAAGATGCAATGCTAACAACACTAATGCCTAACAATGTTCAACTTAATTCAAGTGGCAAGATAGATACAACTACATTGTTAGCAACTGATCCAGTATCAAATAAAGAAGCAACACAAGAAGTAGTAGCTAGAACACACATAATTAATAGATCGTTAGCAGCTAACTGGAGGAAGTTAATGGATGAGCAAACAGATGTGTCATATCAAATTAAAAAATTAGGAGTTGAAGATCTTGCAGACACTGAAGAAGATTTAAGAGCAGCATTAGAATCCGCAAAAATAAATGGAGTTGATTATGAAATAGCAGAAGCCACTGCTAAATTTAACACAGCACAAAACAACCATGCTATAGCAAAAGCTGCTGCAGAAGCTAAACAAATACAGTTAGATGAAATTCAAAATGCAATGGAAGCAAACCGAGTTGAACAACAATCCAACAGAGAAAGTTTACAGAAGGTACACACGGGTAATCAATCTTATGTTCCAGGCTCTACAATTGAAGGTATTATGATAGCAGAATTAATATCACAAGGAATAACAGATGTTGACGCACAAGCAAATGTGCTTGCAATGATTTACGGCGAATCTGGATTTAAAGCAGTATCAGAAACTTCATATAAAAATACATCCAATCAAAGAATCAGAGATGCGTTTGGTGGAAGAATTAGTAAAGGCGATCCAGGTGATGTAGGATACATGACTGATGCTCAATTAACTGCACTTAAAAAAGATGACAAAGCATTTTTTGATCACGTGTATAAAGATATAGGCGGATACAAATACAGAGGCAGAGGATTTATACAGTTAACAGGAGAAGCCAATTATAAAGAAGTAGGCGAATTAATTGGAGTAGACCTACTAAACAATCCAGATTTAATGCTAGAGCCAGAAATTGCAGCACGAGCAAGTGCAGCATACTTTAACATTGACACAAAACAGAGATACAAATCCGGCCTAAATAATACTGCAACAGCCTACCACGCAACTTATGGAGTAGCAGCAACAGCAGCCAATAAGAGACTTAATGATTTAGCTAATAGAACACAATTTGCTAATCAATACAAAGAAAGTATATTATCAGGTGAGTTAAAAGCCTCACAATCGTTACCGGCTGCAATTGCAGTTTTAAATAATAGAATAGAAACTATCAAAGCTGACGAAGCACGTAATGGATTTCACCCTGGTGGCGAAAACCAAGCAAATCTTAGAGAGTTAGCAGACCTAGAAATACAACTAGCAAAAGAAATGGTAAAACTAAAAGACTTAGAGGAGGCTCGAAATGGCTGATAAAATGCACACATTAATAGTAGGTGGCAACGAAGTACAGGTACCAGCATGGGCCTCAGAATCAACAATGGGACAAGTAGCAAGCTACATGGCTCAGCAAGCTAAAACAGATACAATGTTTGCAAAGATGATGAAAGGAATTGGCGGCGACCTTGGTGAGCTGCAAGCAGAAATTCAAGGCCTTGTAGGAGCAACACAGACAGACATTAAAGCAGACGACATAGCAGACACTGAACAAGAGAAGTTTACAAAAAAATTAGTTAAAGGTTCCAGTAAGCTAGATAAAGCAATGGGATTCTTTGGAAACCACGAAAAGCCATTATCAGCAATGACAGATGGACTTAGTTCGTTAGCAAAAGGCGCAAAAGGTGCAGGTGGTGGATTTAAACTACTTGAAGGAATGACAAAGTCAACTAGCGGCTTAATGCAAGGAGCAGGAGCATCGTTAAATGTAGCAGCAGATGCCTTTTTAGCATATGCAGGTTGGAACGCAGCCAAACTAGAACAGTTTGCTAATGTACAATCAAAAATAATTGATAGCGGTATTTTGTTTGAAGGTGGAGCAAGGGCATATGACGAATTAAGAAAAGGAATACAAAACACTGGTAATACATATTTACATCTAACCGAAACATTGGGAACATTCAGTGATGGCATGCTTGGACTAGGCGATAATGTTGCCACAGGTGCTATGGAGTTCAGCAAGTTCTATCAAGCATTAAACACAAGTGCTGAATCTCTTGGTGATTTGGGAATGAGCTCAAAGGATATGCTGACAGCATACGGTGAGTATATATCATATTCACGTAGAACAGGACAATTAAATAAGCGTCTAAATAGAAGTGCAGATGATGTAAACAGTACTTTTATTAATATGCAAATAGAAGCTGGCGCAATTGCCAATCTAACTTCGCTTAGTAGAAGTGAAGCTATGCGAGCAAGCATGGAAGCAATGGACACATATGGATCTGCAGCAAACAGAATTCTAATAGATAAAGGAATGATTAACCAAGCAAGTCTTCAAACGGATGTAATGCAATCGCTTGGTAAAATTGCTGGTAGTTCTGAAGCTATGCAATCAATATTAGATGCATATAATTTTGCGGCACTAAAACATACAGGTGACCCAAGTCAGTTTGATCTGAGTGCAATAATTCAAAACTTTACTCCAGGTCTAGAAGCACAAATGAATAACCTCGTACCAGGAATGATTGACAGCATTGAAGAATTTACTAGGACAGGAACTGCACCAGCAGAAGGAATGATGTCTTGGATAGTTACACAAATTAACGGAGCTGATCAAACTAAACTAGCAGCCGCAGGTGTAGCTGGAGATACGTTTGCAACATCATTATTAAAGTTGCAAGCTGAGTTTCAAAGTATAACATTAAACTTTGGAAACTTAGCAGACGGTGACAAATTAAAAACTGCAATAGACAATCAAAAGAAAGATATAGCCGAAGCAGGCAAAACAACACAAGCAATGAACGAGATGACAGAAAAGTTTATTAAGGTGCAAGAAGCTTTAACATTAGATATGGAAAATACTGCTATGTTGTTTGATGGGTTAAAAGCATCACTTGAAGGCGGCAAAGCAATGCTAGACAAGATATTAGTATTAGCAGGGTTTGGTGACGAGCTAAATGACTTTGGTGGAGCTGGAGGCGATAAAGAATTACTAGCGGCAGCAATTGCAGGCGTTACACCTGATGTAAGCAATAATGAAGCAATGGAGGCACCGGCTCCAGTAGAAGCTGGCAAAAATGGTGAAGTAGTAGGAGTTGATGAAAATTCAACAGCAGGTAAAGCAGTTGCAGCAATGAGAGACAATGACGGTAATGTTACTGTAGAGATGCTAAACGAATTGAACATTAGTCAATTACACGACATGGAAAATGCAGTTATATATTTAAATTCATTGAGCAAGGGCTTTAAAGAAAAAGCAATAAAAATGATTGCTAACTACAATGATGAAATGGCAGAGACTGGACAAAAACTTGTTATATTTGGCGGCAGGACTGAAAAAGTAAACGAAGAGGATCCAGACGATTACAGTACTGCTGGCATGCAGATGAATATTGCAGTAATGCAAGACGACAAGCTGGTGAAAGATCAGAAGGCTGTGTTAGGACCAGATACCGCATTTGCTCGCGCTATGAAAGACGCCGGATTATCATCTGGACAAGATAATGATGGTGTTGATACTCCTATGAAGAACATCGGAGTAGTAAAGAATCACGATCAGCACTATGGCTCTAAGCTCTTTAAAAACACAGATAAAAACTTTCTTGGATTTGGTGGCACGGTTAAGGACGGAGTTGTTAGCGCCGACTCTTCTCTAAACGAAGGAGTGGAAATGCAAGATGCAGCTGGAAAGAAAGTTATAGCTAATGCGCCCGGTAGAAAAGCTGGCGGACCAGTAACTGCAGGCCAACCTTATATAGTTGGAGACCAATTAGGAATGGACACAGCAGAGTTGTTTATCCCACATTCGTCTGGTAATATTGTTAATAACAGAGAGTTAAATGAATCAATGGATACAGTAGGTCCATCAAACGATATATCTCAAGCACAAACTAACATTAAAAACATTCAAAATGGGTTGACAAATATTGAACAATCTGTTACAATGAACAATAGTCAAGATTTATCTGAACTTGCTGCGTCTAAGAAATCAGCAATTGAAACAGTTAAAACATTACAAAGCATAGTAAAACGCTACAATATTAGCGAAAAATCAAAAACTGTTGCTAACATAATGAACTCTAGATAAATACACTTATAATAAAGGTACCTAATAACATGAGTTGGAAAAAACACTTTACAAAATATGAACCAGGCAGCGGCACGGTTTCATCAAAAACAAACAGATGGGCCAGTTGGCTTCCTGAAGTATACAGCGGACAACCAAATCGTGTTGAGCGTTACACTCAATATGATATTATGGATCAGGATAGTGAAATTAATTCAGCACTAGATACTATTGCTGAGTTTAGTACACAAGTTGATATAGACACAAGACTTCCATTTAAAATTAATTATAAAGAAGAAGCAACTGAATCTGAAGTTAACGCATTAGAAACAGCACTCAAGCAGTGGTGTAATATTAATGAGTTTGACAGAAGAATACATGGATTGTTTCGTAGTTGTATTAAGTATGGCGACCAGTTCTTTATTAGAGATCCAGAAACATATAAATTATTTTGGGTAAATGTACAAGATGTTTCAAAAGTTATTATTAACGAAAGTAAAGGTAAAGAGGTAGAGCAATACCTTATTAAAAATATTAGCCTTAACTTACATGATTTAGTTGCAGTAGACACAAAGCAAACACAAGATGTTTCAGCAAGTTCTACAGTATTAACATCGCATAAAAGTAATGCAGGTGTAATCCAAACAGGTGCTCCAGGTTCTGCAATGGCAGAGTTTGCAGTAGATTCAGCAAGTGTATTACACATTGCACTTAGCGATGGATTAACAAATGCATGGCCGTTTGGTAACAGTATACTTGATAGTGTATTTAAAGTATACAAACAAAAAGAATTATTAGAAGATAGTATTATTATCTATCGTGTACAAAGAGCTCCAGAACGTAGAGTATTTTATGTCGACGTTGGTAACTTACCACCGCATAAAGCTATGAGTTTTGTTGAGCGTACAAAGAATGAAGTACACCAAACACGTATTCCAAATATGAGTGGTGGTGGTACAAAAGTTATGGATGCAGCATATAACCCGCTGTCAATCATGGAAGATTACTTCTTCGCACAAACTGCTGAAGGACGTGGATCAAAAGTTGAAGTTCTACCTGGTGGTGAAAACTTAGGTGAAATTGATGACTTGAAATATTTCAATAATAAACTTATGCGTGGATTGCGTATTCCTAGTAGTTATTTGCCAACAGGCGCTGAGGACGGATCAGCATCATACACAGACGGACGAGTTGGTACAGCAATGATACAAGAATTTAGGTTCAGCAAATACTGTGAACGCTTACAAAATACAATACTTCCACCCATTGATAAAGAGTTTAAAATGTTCTTAAAGAACAGAGGAATTGAAGTTTCAAGTAGTTTATTTGAATTAAACTTTATTGAACCACAGAGCTTTAGTCAATATAGAGAGCTTGAACTTGATACAGCACGTGCAAGTCTATTTGCTAATGTTGAAGCAACACCATATCTATCTAAGCGATTTATTATGAGCAAATACCTTGGACTTACTGAGGACGAGCTTATTAACAACGAGCGTATGTGGAAAGAAGAAAACAGCGATGAATCGTTTACTAATGATTCACAAACTGACTTAGGTGGAATGGGTATCAGAAATACTGATATCGATACATTCGAACCAACAGATGTTGACGCCGAAAACGACTTAGGCGACGATATGGACATGAGCGACGATGCATCACCCATAAGCGGCGACGAAGGCACAGAAGGAGAATCCGATGAGATTTAATGATGTAGCACAGAATGCAGAAGATGATAACTATAATAAGTGGGATGTTGATGACACACGTAGACCAAAACTTACTTTAAAACATCTACACAAGCTAAGAAATATGAAAGAGCTTGCTAAAACAGAACATGCAGAGAGAGTAAAAGACTTTAAAAACATTTACGGAACTGCAAGTGATGGTGTCGAATAACTAGTACAGTTAGACACTAAATGGTAAATACATAACACGCCGTACCAAAAGTGCGGTTTTTTATGTATTATATGTTGGTCTACACCAAGACTTCTTAAATATATATGTTATAACCTATAATATAAAATCGGTTGAATTAAAGGAGAAATATACAATGAGTACTCGAGATCGTTATACAAAGATCATTGAGAGCTTAGTGAACGGAGACGAAGCATCAGCTTCAGATCTATTACATGAGGCTTTCGTTGAAAAAGCACGTGAAATCTGGAATGATATCGTCGAAGCAGATGAAATCGTTGAAGATGGCGTAGCAGAAGAAGAAATTGAAGAAGCTATCGGCAATGAAGAAGCTGATGATTTCCTTGATGACATCGAAACAGACGAAGATGAAATCGAAGCTGAAGAAGCTTTCGGTGAAGCTGAAGACGACCAAATGGACGACTTAGAAGCTGCTGAAGAGTTAGGCGGAGATGAAGAAATGGCACCAGACTTTGACATGGACGGCGAAACAGACGAACATGAAGAAGAGCACGGTGATATTGAAGACAAACTAGTTAGCGTTGAAGACGCACTAGATGACCTTAAAGCAGAATTTGCTAAAATCATGGGCGACGAAGAAGCAGAAGACGAAATGGAAATGCCAGCAATGGACATGGACATGGAACCTGAAGTAGAAGAAGCGTTTACTGAAGAAGCAGACAAAAGCGAAGAAGGCGAAACAGAATTAGATGAAGCAGCTGAACTTAAAGCAGTTAGCGCACCAGCTAACACAGGCGGCGATGATGGTAAAGCATCACCAGTTGCAGGTAAAAATGATATGGGCGGCAAAACCGTTGATATGACAAAAGACAGCAAAGGTTCATCAAAAGGTTTATCAGACAATTCTGCTAAAGACATGGGTGTTGCACATCCTGGAGACGGCGCAAAGCTATCCCCTAATGCAGCAGGACATGGCGCAGAGAAAAAAGGTAAAGCTGAGTAATGTTTACACTTAAAGAACACCTAACATTTGACCAAGCAAAAATGGTCACCGAAGCCGTGGATAACGGTAAAGGCGGCAAGAGCTTGTATATGGAAGGAATCTTTGTACAAGGTGCAAAACAGAATCAGAACCAACGTGTTTACCCCGTCAATGAAATCACTAGAGCTGTTAATTCAGTGCAAGGTAAGATTGACGACGGTTATACAGTATTAGGCGAAGCTGACCACCCAGATGACTTACAAGTTAATTTGGACCGAGTTTCACATATGATTGAACGTATGTGGATGCAAGGTAGCGATGGTTATGGAAGACTAAAATTGTTGCCAACTCCAATGGGACAAATTTGTATTACCCTGTTAGAGAATGGCGTTAAACTTGGTGTATCATCACGCGGTAGTGGTAATGTAACCGAGAGTGGAAATGTAAGTGACTTTGAGATCCAAACGGTCGATATAGTTGCAAACCCGAGCGCACCAGATGCGTACCCGGATCCACTTTACGAACAAATTATGAATGGCAAAAGAGGGAATATTTTACTCGACGTTGCCGCCGCAAATAACAACGATGCTACAGCACAAAGATACCTCCAGGAAGAGGTATTGAAGTTCATTGAATCACTAGATATTAGGAGAAAGTAATGGCTCATGCAATAGAACAACTCCTAAGTTCAGAAGTCCTAAGTGAGGAAGTGCGTTCAACACTTTCCGAAGCGTGGAATGAAAAATTAGACGAAACTCGTGAAGAGATTACAACTGAATTGCGCGAAGAATTCGCAAATCGCTATGAAACAGATAAAGAGCAAATGGTGTCCGCACTAGATGCTATGTTATCAGAAACAATCAAAGGCGAATTGGTAGAATTCCAAGCAGACAAAAAAGCAGCAGTTGAAGCTCAAGTAGAGTACAAACGTAAAATTTCAGAACATGCTGAATTACTTGATGGTTTTGTAATGGAAACATTAAAAAAAGAGGTTACAGAATTACGCGAAGATAGAAAACTACAAGAAGGTAACTTCGAGCAGTTGGAAGATTTCGTAATGGAACAACTTACTTCAGAACTTAACGAATTCCACCATGATAAGAAAGACCTTATTGAACAAAAGGTTAGACTTGTCGCAGAAGGTAAAGATATGATTGCTAAAGCAAAAGCAGACTTTATTGATAAATCTTCAGGCAAACTAGCGTCGATTGTAGAATCTACAATTAAAACGGAACTAGGTATGCTTAAAGAGGATATAAAATCCGCTAAAGAGAACATGTTCGGCCGCAAAATATTCGAAACATTTGCAGCAGAATTTATGGGATCACACCTTGCAGAAGGCACGCATATTTCTAAACTTTCATCAGAACTTTTAGAAGTGAAGACTCAGTTAGAGGAATCACAAAAAGAGATCAACGATAAAGAGGCTCAGGTAGTAGTAGCAACTAAAGAAGTTGCTAAAATCACTGAAAGTCGCGCTCGTGAATCAGCTATGGCTGACTTACTAGCACCTTTGTCAAAAGACAAACGTAAGCTAATGTCAAACTTACTTGAATCGATTAATACACCAAAACTGAAGGCAGCATTTAATAAGTACTTGCCAACAGTGTTAAACGAGACAGTAACTACAGCAAGAGCAAACACAACACAGCTAAATGAGACTCAGAAGACTGAGATCACAGGTAATAAACAGGCAACAGTGCAGGAAACTAGCAATGAAGCTGAAATTATTAACCTTAAAAAATTAGCAGGTATCAATTAAAAATTAAGGAGTATACCATGTCACAAAACTTATTTGAAAATTGGAGCGTAACTAAAGACGCTTTGACTGACGGTTTAGACGGCAATAAAAAGGTGGTAATGGAATCAGTTCTTGAGAATACTAAGAACTATCTTTCAGAATCAGCAGCAGCCGGCACAACTATGTCAGGTAACATCGCAACATTAAACAAAGTAATCCTTCCAGTAATTCGTCGTGTTATGCCGACAGTTATTGCGAATGAATTAGTTGGTGTTCAACCAATGACTGGACCAGTAGGCCAGATCCACACATTACGTATTCGTTATTCAGAAGCATCAACTGGTGTTTCAGCTGGTGACGAAGCTCTTAGCCCATTTGCAATTGCAAAAGGTTATTCAGGCGATGCGGCAAGCGGTGGACCAGCAGCAACAAGTTCTTTAGAAGCAGCGGCAGGCAGAAAAATGTCTATCCAGGTTCTAAAGCAAACTGTTGAAGCTAAAACACGTAAATTATCAGCACGTTGGACTTTTGAAGCAGCACAAGATGCTAATTCAATGCACGGTCTAGATGTTGAAGCAGAAATCATGCAAGCACTTGCACAAGAGATTACTGCTGAAATCGATCAAGAAGTATTAACTTCATTGCGTTCATTAGCAGGTACTGCTACTGACACATACGATCAAAGCGCAGTAACAGGTACAGCTACTTTCGTAGGTGACCAACACGCGGCGTTAGCGATCTTGATCAACCGTTCTGCAAACTTAATTGCAGCACGTACACGTAGAGGCGCAGGTAACTACGTAGTTGTTTCACCAACTATGTTAACTGTACTACAATCTGCAACAACTTCAGCGTTCGCAAGAACAACTGAAGGTCCTTTTGAAGCTCCAACTAACACTAAATTCGTTGGTACTTTAAATAACACAGTACGTGTATTTGTTGACCAGTATGCTTCAGACGCAACACCAGTATTAGTTGGTTATAAAGGCGAAGGCGAAATTGATGCCGCAGCTTTCTATTGCCCATACATCCCGTTGATGTCATCTGGTACTGTACTTGATCCATCAACTTTCGAGCCAACTGTGTCATTCATGACACGTTATGGTTATGTAGAGCTTAACAACCAGGCTTCATCTCTTGGTAACGCAGCTGACTACTTAGCGAAAATTGACGTTAATGCAGGTAACCTATCATTTAAATAAACTTTATTTAAAGAAGATATACTTAAAACAGGCTCTTTGGAGCCTGTTTTTTTAAGATTAAAAAAAAGTTAGCTAAATAGGTTGACAAGATTCACAAACAGTAGTATAATAAACACTAAAATCCAGTTATCTTAATTGGCTTGTCTCCTAACTACGAAGTTAGACTTTTAAAAGGAAAGAATATGAAAACAACAATAAGCGTTTTAGCAATGTTGATGGCAACATCAGTTGCATCAGCAGATACAACAACAGTTACGCCAGCTCCTGTAGCTACTTCACCAGTAAGTGCATCAGTAGAATTTGACGTTACAAAAAATGCATCAAATAAGTATGTTGGTAAAACAACACTTAAGATTGATCTTGAGAGCAATGGCCCGGCATTCGGCGGCTTTGATCTTAAAGTAACAGACGGAACAATTACATTAGGTGATTGGAACGTAGGTACCACAGTTGCCGGAGCAACAGTTTCACTTGGTAAGCAAGGCGACTTGTTTCCTAGTGCAGGGTTAGAAGCAGTAGGATCAACAACACTAGCAAATCCAACAGTTAATGAATCATTAATTATTAAAGCAGGTGGGTTATCAGCAATGGCTGGATTTGAAGGTCTAGACACCGACATTACAGATCTTGATAACGTTCAAGTTGCATACGATATTAGTATCGGCGCAATTGCTTCAACAGCAGCAGTTGATTATAACACAGATACAAAAGCTAAGTCATATGCACTTAGTTCAAAGTTAAATCTTACAGAATCATTTGGAGTAGGTGGCACATACACTTATGCAACTAAGAGTGCATATGAAGTAAATGCAACAGCCGGTGCAATTTCTGTATTTATGGATGGCGACAAAGATAATACTGTGCAACATATCGGTGCAGGAGTAAAAGGTAACTTAGGCGGCCTAGATCTTTATGCAGAAGCATCTTATGATGTTGATGCTAAGAAAACATCTCCAGCAGTTGGAATGACATTTAAGTTTTAAGTAATTTAAAGATATTTAATTTAAAGGGCTCCTTAGTGGGCCCTTTTTAATGACGTTTAAGTAATAACTTAATCGGCATAAATACATATTGTAAAGAGAACATTAAGGAAGAATAACGTATGGCATCAACAATAAAACCAGATAACGGTCAGTTACTTATTAAAAGCATAAAAGATTTAGATCTAAATGCGTTAAGTAGCGCAGACGCATCATTACACGTTCAGGGTGGTGGCTGGGTTGGCGGACATTTATATGTAGCGGGTACGTTAGTAGCAAACGGTGATGTAATAACATTAGGAAACGCAAGTGGCTCAGTCACATTTAATGCAAACGTAGACAGTGATGTAGTACCAAGTACTACTGCAACATACGACCTAGGTAGTGCAGCTAAAGTTTGGAAACAAGTACATATTCAATCAGTAAATATATCCCCAAAAGTAGAAACAACATTAATTACACCAGATGCAACTTTATCAGCAATTGATGCATCTACAAACGTTGCGTTAGCTTTGGCAGATGGTATAGAAGGACAGTCAAAAATTATTACTGTCAAATCTACACCAGCTGGAAATGTTACAGTGACCCCTACTAATGGCGCAGGGTTCACTTCAATAACATTTACCGCACAAGGAGATACTGCATCACTTATATTCATAGGTGGTAATTGGAATATTGTTTCACACTTCCGTTCTAGCGTGACAGTATAATTATACTAGATCGTAATGACAGTGCCATTATGGTAAAGTTGAAAAAGGGAAGAGTATGTCTATTAATATTAACCACAATAGTGGAAAGATTTCTACAAGCGGAAAAGACTTAAAGTTAGACGCTGAAGGAATTAACAATGTAAGTGTACAAGATAGTAGAATAATCAATCTACTTGATCCGGTCAACGACCAGGACGCCGTAACAAAAATATTCCTAGAAACAAGAATTTCAGCATTTGATACAGAGAATGATGGCGACACTACAAATCTAGCTGAAATTGTAGAAAACATAAGAGTAAACACTTATGTAAAGTCAATAGATTTTGTTTCTGACATTGTATCTGGTGGAGCAGGCTTAACTGCTACATTAACTATCAGCCCAATTGGCAATGCAAATAGATACACAATTGTCTGGGGTGACGGAAACACAACCACAGCAACAACAGACTCAACTCCTACTCACACTTATGCTAACAACGTTGGCTCACCATTTGATGTTAATGTAACAGCATTTAACAACGCAGGTGTGGGAGCAGGTAGTACAGCAACTAAATTAAGAGAAGATTATATAGCAATATTTACAGGTGATCCTGTAGTCACGTTTGCAGCATATTCACAGGCTGTAGGCGGAAGCGCAATCACTCAATGGGATGATGGCGATACTGTTTATTTTGAGAACACAACAACTAATACATCCGGAGCAGTAGTCCAATATACATGGACATGGGGCGATGGATCTTCAAACGAAGTTATTAGTACAGATGGTGTAGCAGGCGGTGTAGGTGGAGGACGTATATCTCACACGTTTGCTCTTAGTACAGAAGCAGAAGTACAAAGAACCGTTACATTATCACTCGACGCACACAGTTCAGCACAACCAGCTATTCTCCCATTGGATGATACAGCTAGTTACTTATTATACGACACACATACACCAGATACAACTTCGGACCTTACAACAGGAATTAACGAAGAATCAATTAATGGATTAAATGTAACATTTACAAATAATACAGAAGCAACAATTGGTAGTCACAGTACGTTTGGAACAACTTACAGATGGGACTTTGGTGATGGAACAATTACAACAGTAAATGCAGGCAGTAACCAAGCAGGTGATACTGGACAAACAATAACACACAAATACACATTGCCTGGAAATAATACAGCAACAGATTTTACTGGCAACTTACAAGTTATTAATAGTCACACTAGCAGTCCATTTACAAGTACAAACTTTGTAATACACGTTGAACCAGATGTAAGAGCAAACATTGCAGGTACAGCAGATACAGTTTCAGATCGCAGCGGCGATAACCAGTATGATGTATATGACGGTGTTGATTATAATAGTATAAACAGAGCATTAGTTACAGTAAGCAATACAAGCGAACATGGTGATAGTCATGTATATAATTGGAACGATGCAAGTGCAAACAACACAGTAGCAGGACTAACAAGTGTACAACACGACTTTACAGGTATAACACCTGGAAACTATCAGTTAGATTTTACTGCAACAGGTACACCAGATATAACAGCTCAAACAGATTCAGCTAACTTAACATTCCAAGTAAATGCAGTACCATCTGCACCAAGCGGATTAAGTAGCAAAACAATTACACTTACAGACCCAGCACAAGGAATTAGTCCAAAACTAACACATGGGTTTACAGAAAATAGTGCATCATCTCCGTTAGTTGCAGGCGCAAGTCTAGAAACAACAACAGCGAGAAGATACACAAACGGCACAATAGATACATCTATTGTTTCTAATGCATACAACGGCCTAACTGGTACAGCAACCGCGATTGTTAATGGCGTAGCTGATGGTTCTCAGTCCTTTACAACTTCCTTAAATGAGAACGGTACCTTTACTAGCCTTGTAATTAGTGATCAGCGTGATGCAAACGATAGTATAAGTTCATCAACTTATCCTACAGGTTTTTATCAGACGTTTGATGCAAAGATTACTAAATCATTTGCTGGATATACAACTGGTGTGAACGACCAGCGTATAGAACACAGCACAACTGGTAATACAAACTACGTTACAGTAGTATGTGATGACCTAACTAGTGTACCATCTATTGACGTATCAAGTGCCTCACTTACTGAAAGTGCAGCAGGTAGCTACAGATATATTTCTGGTATACCGTATTATAACTCTGGAAGCCCATCATTAACAATGTCAGGCGTTCAAGTAAATAATTGGATAGGACAAGCATACAGAGATACAAGTAACGTATTTGAAATTGCAAATGGTACTAATTTAGAAAGCACAAGTGGTGCAACTATTAGTACTCAATATAAGAGTTATTCAGATTTAGAGAATACCCCTTACCTAACTGCTGGCATTCCAACAGCAAATACTTTAACCTATCAATACGCTGATCAAACAGTTAACCTTACTAATAATAGTATAGCGGCTGTGGAAACATTGAAAGTTAGAGCATACAATGTCAATGGCACCGGAACATTCGTTTCTCTTCCCGAGAAAGTTCAAGTGCATACATCGACACCATTTGGAATAATTGAGTCGTCCATTCCAGTAGAATCTAGTTTAGGTAATGGGGTAGTCACATCAAATGCAATTCGTATTGCAAATTTTGTGGCTGATTCTACGGACACTCCCACAATTGTTGGCGCAACTGATTATACAGCAACACCATTTACTGGTGCAATAAGTGTAAGCGGAACCAAAGAAGCTACTGTAAGATGGGGTGTGCTAACACACGACACTACAGATTACAGCACAGGGTATCTCCCAGTTGGGCCAAACAGAGGGTCAGATACTGGAACACAGTATTTTACTTTTGCTTTCCGTAGACAAGTTGTTGCTAACTTTGACATAGATATTAATACTACAGGTATTGAAGGTATGTGGATAGCAGCACCAGGAACTGGAGTAGATAGTGCAAGTGGATTAAATGGCTGGATTGAATGTACAAGCCAATATGCAGGCGCAGGTATTCCAGGATCAAACACAGGCGCAGGCGGTAATGGTGCAAACGGTTGTGCATTAACAGGCGCTGACGTTGTCCCAACAGGTTCAAGTATTAATTCAAGTTATACAATGACATTAGGTAGTGAGAATATGAGTAATGCAACAAACAATGTTGTGTTAGTTAGAATTGCACTAGCAAGTGGAAAACAAATTACAAGTCTGTCTATAGGAGAAGCTAGCTAATGGCAATTTCCGATAATCAAAAGTTAGACTATCTATTTAAAAAGCTAGGGTACGGTGCGACTAAAACCGATACAGTAGCAAAAAAATTAGCAGCAAACGAAAGCATAGCAAGTCCACTATTAATACGTGGCGATACTATTTGGGCAGCATCTGGTTCAATTCCAAGTGTTAAACCAGCAAGTTCATCAGGTGTAGTAACAGTACAGACAGCAATTGAGTCAACTGAAGATATTACTGCAACTGGCAATAGAACTTGGAAAACAGGAATCACAGATTGGATTCCAACAGAATTTGGATCAACATATCTTGTAAATGTTTATGTTCACACTAGTGGCGATGCTGCTGGTGCTGAATCAATGGCTAACAAAGTCTTTACTACTGGTAGTGGTAATAACGATGAATGGTTCTTTGATTATCAATCAGGTGTATTAAACTTTATTGGCGACAACTTACCAGACGGTGTTAACTTTACTGGCAAAAGTGTTTACATAACAGGTGCTACGTATAGTGGCAGTAGAGGAGTTGCATCTGCAGCTATTTCAGCAGACATTGCGGCACTACAAACAGATGTAGCCAATATACTATCAAACACAGATCCTGCAGCACTAGACTCGCTTACAGAGATTGTAACTGCATTCCAAGCGGCTGATGGAACGTTTGCAACATCAACACAGCTTGCAGCACAGAACACTGCTATACGAAGCGATTTGGCGCTTACAGTTGAAGAACTTAATGACCCAGTATCAAATGTATCCGTAGCAAATGTAACAGGATTAAAATTTGATGTAGATGGTGGTTTTGCGTTAACTGACAATGCCGACGGCACAGTTACTATTACACTTGAATCTACGTTTAAGACGTGGCACATTTATGATACTGTATCAGACTTAACACCAACTGATATTGTTGCAAGTGCAGTTGATGAAATATCAATTAGAGCCGGCAACAACATTACAATTACTCCAGTTACAACTCCTGGATCAAAAGGTATTACAATTGCAAGTGATATCAGTGGATTATTAGACCTTGGTATTAGTGAAGGTACAAACGGTCAAATATTACAAACAGATGGTGTTGGTGGATTTAGTTTTGTTGATAGAACATTAACACTAGTAGATCTTCCTGCCTCACAAGAATTTACAGCAAATGGTGTAAGTTATGCATTTACATTAACAGACGCTCCAGCAGATGAAGAGTCAGTTGACGTTTATGTAAATGATGTTTTACAACGTCCAAGCATTTACTCACTGAGTGGAACCACACTAACATTTAATGTGTTACCAGATTCTGGATTTAATATTTATGTTAAGTATAGATATCCTTACGCAACAATGTCGTCACCTGCTAATAGCAGTATACAAAATCAGCACTTAAATCTGGTATATACTAGCAATCAGTATACAGGTGATAATTCAACAACAGATTATTCCATTCAGCCAGGAAACACAATTCACAGTGTGTTAGTTATTGTAAATGGTTTAATTTTAGCACCAACTGCATACAGCATTAGCGGTGCAACACTAACTATTACTACTCCGCCAACTACCGGTTCAGTAGTAGACTTTAGATATCTACCAAACTAATGCTTTTAATACGAAAACTAATGGTTTTCATACGTTATAACTCCAGCAAGATATAGATAAATACATTATGCAATGAGTCTACTCGACTTTTGCTATCGGGCATATAAAAGAATTATATGTTTTTATCAATATTGATTGGAGAAATCTAACATGGCTTTTAGACAAATTAAAGCGCCGGCTCTTGCTACAGCATCGGTTATCGAATCCAAACTCAGTCCTACATCAGTTTCTGGCCAAACTGGCGCAGGTTCTGTCGTAGGATTAGATACGTTTCTAGTACATAGCAGCGGCACATCATCATTAAAGAAAATCACAGCAACAGATTTAATTGGTTCTTATACCACTGCAAATCTTACGGAAGACGCTGGATTCAAATACTTTACTGATGCTCGTGCAACTGCAGCGGTTGCAGCAGATATTGCGGCAGCGGTACTTACAGAAACAAATCGTGCAAGTGCAGCAGAAGGAACAAACGCAACAAACATTACCACTGAAGAAACACGAGCTCTTGCAGCTGAAGGTACGTTAACTACAAACCTTACAACTGAAGTAACCCGTGCGACGGCGGCAGAGAGTGCATTGGACACTGCTTATAAAGCAGCGGACACAACACTACAAACACAAATTACAAATATTATATCGAACGTTGACCCAGCTTCACTTGATTCATTAAGTGAAATTGTTACAGCATTCCAAAGTGCAGACTCAGTATTTACTGCTGGTATTGCAGCTAACGCAGCATCTATCACAGCTGAAACAGCACGTTCAATTGGTGTAGAAACTACAAATGCTACAGCAATTGCAAATGAAACATCAAGAGCACAAGGTGTTGAAGCAACAAATGCAGCAAGCATTGTTTCTGAAGCAGCAACAGCTAGAGCAGCAGAAAATGCATTAGACGCTCGTGTTACAGCAAACGAAGGTGATATCACTACACTAACTAGTGGACTAGCAGCAGAAATTACAGCTACTAATGCAGATATTTCAACGTTAACAACTAACCTAGCTACTGAAACAGGGCTAGCACGTGGTGCTGAAGCAGCAAACGCTACAGATATTGCAGCTGAAGAAACTGCAAGACAAAACGCTGATACAAGTATCAGAACTGACTTTGCAGCAGCTGACGTAACTACATTAGCATCAGCGGAAGCATATGCAGATATAGCAGAAGCAGATGCAATAACAGCAGCGGCAACAGACGCAACTACTAAAGCAGACTCTGCACAAGCAGCAGCAATTGCTTCAGCAGAAGCTAAAGACGTTGCACGTATGGTAACATCAGACGCTTACGCAGATACAGCAGAGGCAGATGCAATAACAGCAGCTGGCACTTACACTGATCAAGAAGTACTTGTTGAAAAAACAAGAGCAGAAGCAGCAGAAACAGTATTAACAACCGACCTAGCAACAGAAACTGGTCGTATTGATAATATTATAACAAACTCAGACGCAGCAACACTTGATTCATTAAGTGAAATTGTAGCGGCTTTCCAAGCAGCAGACAGTAACTTTGCAGCATTGATTAGCTCAAATACAGCGGCTATTACATCTGAAGCAACAACACGTGGATCAGCAGATACTACACTACAAGCAAATATTAATAGTGAAGCATCAACACGTGGTACAGCAGATAGTACATTGCAAAGTAACATTGACGCAGAAGAAGCTTCAAGAATCGCAGGCGATGCAGCATCAGTTGCAACAGCAAGCACAGACGCAACTACTAAAGCTAACTCAGCAGAAGCAACAGCAATTGCACATGCTAATTCACAAGATACATTGTTAATTGGTGACGCAACTGTAGATGGCACAGCAGGCAACACGATCAATGATCGTTTAGCAACAGTGGCAAGTAACGCTTCAACAGCATATATTGCAGCTGACGCAGTAGTAACAACTGCCTTTACAGCAGCTGATACAGCTATGCAGTTACAAATAACAGCTAACAATTCATCTGCAGCTACTAACGCTACAGATATTGCAACTAACGTAGCAGCAATAACACAAGAAGCAACTGATAGAGCAGCAGGTGACGGTACGTTAACTGCATCTATAGCGGCTGAAGCAGTTACAGCTAGAGCAGCAGAACTTGTAAATGCAAATGGTCTTGCAGCAGAAATAACTACAGCTAGAGCAAACGAAGGTGCTAACACTACAGCTATCTCAAATGAAGTAACTAGAGCAAGTGGCGTCGAATCAGGCTTACGCACAGACGTAGATGCAAACGCAGTATTGGCATCAGCTAATAACGCAGCTATTATTGTTGAAGCAACAACAGCTAGAGCAGCAGAAGTTGCATTACAAGGCAACATTGATACAGAAACATCACGTATTGATGCTATCTTGTTAAATGCAGATGGTGCATTAGACACACTTAAAGAAGTAGGCGATGCATTTGCAGCAGCTGACTCAACTTTACAAGGTCTAATTACAGCTAACGGTACACGTTTAACTACTAACGAAGCAGACATTGTTACAGCAAATGCTAATATCGCAACTAACGTAACAAACATTGCTACTAACGTAACAGACATTGCTACTAACGTAACAAACATTGCTACTAACGTAACTAACATTGCTACTAACTCAACTAACGTTGGTGTTATTGGTGACTTAGATACTACAGCAGCTAACTTAGTTGGTGCAGTAAACGAAGTACACGGCGAAGTAGATGCTAACAAAACAGCAGCAGACACAGACAGAGCGGATATCCGCACTGAATTTGCAGCAGCAGACGGTGTTGTAACAGCGGCATTTGGTGCAGCTGACGCAGTAGTAACAAGTGCATTCCAAACAGCGGATGCAGCACAAACTACAGCATTACAAGCATATGCAGATACAGCAGAATCAGACGCAGTAGCAACAGCATCAATTGATGCATCAGCAAAAGTACTTGTTGAAAAGACTAGAGCAGAAGCAGCAGAACTAACATTAACAAATGGTTTAGCGGCAGAAGCAGTTACAGCTAGAGCAGCAGAATCAGCTAACGCAACAGCACACGCAGCGAACTTACTTGAAATCACTGCAACACAAGCTGGTAGCGGATTAGCATTAGACGGAACATACACTGTACACAGTGGTTCTAACTATATTGATTCAGGCGCTAACTTAAAAGCAGTTGACTTACTATTAGACGCACAATCTAAAGCAAACGCAGACGCTATTGCTGGTGAAATTACAGCCAGAACAGCAGATGTAGATGCAGAAGAATCTCGTTCAATAGCAGAAGAAGCTCGCATAGAAGGTCTTGTAGCAGCAGAAGCAGTTACAGCTAGAGCAGCAGAAGGTACGTTAACAACTAACGTAGCGGCTAATGCAACAGCTATTACAGCAGAAGCAACAAGAGCTCAAGCAGCAGAAGGTGTTAACGCAGCGGCAATTGCTAACATTATTAGTAATACTGATGCAGCAGTACTTGATTCATTAACTGAAATCGTAACAGCTTTTGAAGGTGCAGACAGCACATTAACTGGACTAGTTTCAGCTAACACTACAGCACATGCACTTAACGCAACTAACCTAGCAACAGAGATTGTTGATAGAGCGGCAGCCGATACAGCAGTACGTGGTGAATTTGCAGCAGCAGATACTACATTACAAAGCAACATCGATCTTAAACTAGCACTAGCTGGTGGAACAATGTCAGGTGTTATTGCAATGGGCGCAAACAAGATCAGTGGTCTTGGAGACGGTTCAGCAGCAACAGATGCAGTTAACAAAGGTCAATTAGATTCAGCTATTTCAGCACAAGACATTAGTACATATGATACTGGTGATTTGGCAGAAGGATCAAATCTATACTTTACAACAGCAAGAGCAAGAACAGCTATATCTGTAACAGATACAGCAGGCAACGGCTTAGTAAGCTATGATAATACTACAGGTGTTATTAGTGTTAATACTAATGAATCAGTATTAGATCTTACAGATGTATCTGACACAGCATACACAGGTAAAGACAATTTTGTATTAGTAGTTAATGATGCAGAAACTGGAATGGAACTTAAAGATCCATTGCAAATCTTTACACAAAACTGGCGTCAAACTATACCAGGTGATGGAACAGCGACACAGTTCGCTTTAACAAACGCAACAACACAAGCAGATTGCATGGTGTTTGTAGGCGGTGTTATCCAGGATCCAGTTACACACTATAGTATCGCAAGCCAAGTAATTACAATGACTTCAGCTATGCCAGTTGGCACATCTGCAGTAGTTGTAGCACATATGTCAGGACTTACACCAACTTTAACAGCTGGTCAAGTTACAACTGATAAGTTATCAGCTGATATTAAAGCATATGTACAGGGTTCAAATGTAGCTACTACAACAGGCGGCGATGTAATCGATACGTTTGTAGCAGCAACATATCGTTCTGCAAAGTATATTATACAAGCAGACGATGGTAACGGTAACTATGAAACACGTGAAGCACTAGTAACACACGACGGTACAACTGCATACATTACGGAATTTGCGTTAGTGTATACAGGTGCAGGCTTAGTTGGTGATGCAAGTGTTAACATGAACGGCAGCAACGTTGAGTTAACATATACAACTAACTCAGGGACAGCAACAGTGAAGGTAATTTCAACATACATTGACGTGTAAGTTGGAAGAATCAATATTAACAGGGTGCAATCAGAGGTTGCACCCGATATTAAAGGTTTAGTATATCATGAATATAAAAGCAGTTAATATATTAAAGATAACGGTAAATACATTGAATACTCAATGTAGGTACTATTTTCGATAAAAAGGAAAATTAAAATATGGCACAGAAAAAATTTATAATCGACGGCGGCTTTCAAACTACAGATGATTCGATCATCTCAGCTAATTTAGAAATGGCCGGCCACATTCTTCCAACTGTTGACTCTGATGGAACTACAGGTTTCGACCTAGGCTCAACAACGAAGAAATGGCGTGATCTCTATCTTTCAGAAGGATCACTATATATAGACGGACAAAAAGTACTTGAATCAGATTCAGGAACTATCGTTGTCCAGGCTGATATAAATCAGTCATTAACTACAAAAGTATCTGGAGCGGGTGTTTTAACACTTACTTCTGGTACAACTGTAAACGTAAATGGTACGTTGCAAATGGCAGCTGGAAAGAAAATTACTGATGTAAGCGGAAGCGCAGTACAATTTGGTGATAAAATTAACATGGATTCTAACAAAATTGAAAACGTGGGAACAGCAACAGCAACAACAGATGCGGCAAACAAAGCATATGTAGACGCAGCAGTAGATAGCTTAGTAAACGGCGCACCTGGTGCAATGGATACATTAAATGAGCTAGCTAACGCATTGGGCGATGATTCAAACTTTGCGGGTAGTATGACTACAAGTCTTGGACTTAAAGCAGCTACAACTTATGTTGATACACAAGATACAGCAGTTGCAGCGGCAGCGGCAGTTGTTGCACAAACTAAAGCAGATTTAGCAGAAACTAATGCTTCAGCAGACGCAACTACTAAAGCATCTAATGCACAAAATGCAGCGGCAGTAGACGCAACTACTAAAGCAGATGCAGCATTTACAGCGGCAGAAACACACACTAATGCACGTGAAGTAGCAATTACATCTGGATACCAAGCGTATGCAGATACAGCAGAAAGTGATGCTATTAATAGTGCAACAGTAACAGCAGCAAGTGATGCATCAATGAAAGCTGATGCAGCTGAAGTTAATGCAATCAACACAGCTGACGCAGACGCAACTACTAAAGCAGATGCAGCACAAGCGGCAGCAATTAGTTCAGCATTAGCAAGTGCAGAAGCGAAAGACGTTGTACGTATGGCAACATCAGATGCGTATGCAGATGCCTCAGAAGCAGCTGCAGTTTCAACAGCAAGTACAGATGCAACTACTAAAGCAGATGCAGCTCTTGTTACAGCAAAAGCATATGCTGATACAGCAGAAGCAGATGCAATCGCAACAGCGGCAATAGATGCAACAACTAAAGCAGATGCAGCACAATCAGATGCATCTAGTGATGCAACTACTAAAGCTAACGCGGCACAAGCGGCAGCAATTAGTTCAGCAAGTTCAGATGCAACTACTAAAGCTAACGCGGCACAAGCAGCAGCAATTTCAGCAGTAACTAACGGTGCAGGCGCAGCGTTTGATACGTTGAAGGAAATCCAGGATGCAATGGCAACGGATGCAGAACTTAGTTCAGCAATCTCTAGTGTTACATCTTCGGCAGCTACTACAGCTTCAAATGATGCAACTACTAAAGCAGATGCAGCTCTTGCAGCAGCTAAAGTATACGCTGACAACGGTGATGCAAACACTACTTACACAGCCGGCAACGGTATGACACTAACTGGTACTCAGTTCTTAATGAGTGGTTCATATACTGGTAGCTTTACAGCAACTGGTGATATTACAGCTTACTCAGACGATAGCTTAAAAACTAACGTTCAAGTAATTGATGGTGCATTAGATAGAGTTGAAGCAATTCGCGGTGTAACGTTTGAAAGAATAGAAGACGGTTCAGTATCAACAGGTGTTATTGCACAAGAACTTAAAGCAGTTCTTCCAGAAGCAGTACACACAGATGCTTACGGTGTTCATTCAGTAGCGTATGGTAACATTACAGGACTATTAATTGAAGCAGTTAAGGAATTATCAGCAGAAGTTAAAGAACTTAAAAATATGTAATTTTTAAATTACTAAAACTAAAAGCAGTGTTTAGGCACTGCTTTTTTTTGACTAAATAATAGTATCAAACTATACACACTTTAGATAAATACTAGTATAACATAGAGAGTTTAAAAATGGCATTTAGAGGGATACAGGCAACTAATATAATCAGTACTGATGTCGGGTTAACTGACCCACTACTGATATTAAACAAAGGCGGCTCAACCGCAGTCGATGTTGGATTTCTAGGTAAAATTGGGACAACTAGCTATGCAGGACTTGTTAAAGACTCAGCTACAAATGAGTTTCTTTTACTTGGGGCTATAACATTAAGCCCAAATACAGTTAATGATGTAAGTGCGTTAGATGCAAGCATAGTAAAAGGCAATATATCAGTAGGAACACTTACAGGCGATGTAGAAGTAAATACAACTTTTGTATTGCCAAAAGGAACAACAGCACAACACCCAGCAAGTCCAGTCGAAGGCCAAATGTGGTTTAATACAGAAACAAAAATGTTTGAAGGTTATGATGGAACAGCCTGGATTCAGATGATTCCGTCAACATATGTATACACGCCTTAATATGGATAAATACATTAAATAGAGTGGAGAATAACCGTGGCTTTTAAAATTCAGAACAAGATAGTAATACATGATGCAGATGCAGGTGCTGCAGTTGCGTCAAGCAGTAACTTAGATGTATTACAAATTAATAGTATTGACGTACTAGAACACAGTGGTGGTCCAGTAACATTAAAAAATGTTCAGTTACACAGTTCTATTCCAATTGACTCGGATACAATAACAGAAGGCTCTACAAATTTATTTCATACAAATGCAAGAGTAGACGCAAGAATACCAACAGCAATAAGTTCATTTACAAATGATGCAGGTTATATTACTACAGCAGGCGAAGCTCAAGCATTAACGTTCTCATCACCAAATTTAACAATAAGTAATGGTAACACAATTGACTTATCATCACTTACTACAAGTTTAGCAGGATATGCCACAGAATCATACGCAGATACAGCCGAAGCAGATGCAATAACAGCAGCGGCAACAGACGCAACTACTAAAGCGGATGCTGCAGAAGCAGATGCAATTGCAAGTGCAGAATCAAAAGACGTAGTTCGTGCAACAGCAGCAAACGCATATACTGATACACGTGAAACAGCAATTGTTACAGCATATCAAACATATGCTAACTCAGGTGATACAACAACTTATAATGCAGCAAAGTCTTACACTGATACAGAAATTGTAACAGGTGTTGCAAGTGCAGCCTCATATACAGATACAGCAATAGCGGCACTATCAGATTCGGCACCAGGCACACTAGATACATTAAATGAACTAGCAGCGGCGTTAGGCGACGATGCTAATTATGCGGCTACTACTACAACAGCAATAGCGGCTAGACTGCCATTAGCTGGCGGAACATTAACAGGCGCACTTACATTAAGTGGAGCACCATCTGCAGCACTACACGCAACAACTAAAGCATATGTTGATAGTGCAGTATCAACTGGCACTGGCTCACTAGATACAGATGACGTATCAGAAGGTAGTAATTTATATTTTACAAATGCAAGAGCAGACGCACGAATACCAACAGTAATAAGTTCATTTACAAATGATGCAGGGTATATCACATCATTTTCTAATACAACATACACTGCCGGAACAGGCCTTAATTTATCTGGAACAGAATTTCAAAATACATCTCCAGATCAAACTGTATCATTAACAGGTACAGGTGCTACAAGCATCAGTGGAACATATCCTAACTTTACTATTAGTAGTTCAGATACAAATACTGATACTAATACAACATACACAGCCGGCAACGGTATGACGTTAAGTGGCACTGAGTTCTTAATGAGTGGAAGTTATACAGGTAGCTTTACAGCAACTGGTGATGTAACAGCATACTCAGATGCAAGATTAAAAACTAATGTAACAACAATTGAAAATGCATTAAGTAAAGTACAATCAATGCGTGGAGTTATGTTTGATAAAGTTGATTCATTGAGCGGCGAAACAAGACAGTCAACGGGTGTAATTGCACAAGAAACAGAAAAGGTATTACCAGAAGTAGTACACAATAATGATACTGGATACAAGTCAGTAGCCTACGGAAATATAGTGGGTGTTCTCATTGAAGCAATAAAAGAACAACAAGAGCAAATAAACGATTTAAAAAGTCAAATAGCTGACTTAAAATAGATATTGTATCTAGTGCAAGTTGTACTAGAAATAAACCTTATACACAACTAATATATCGATTACGATAAATATAACTAGCAAACGAGTGTTTGTTAACGTTAATAAACTCGAGGAGTAACGAATGGCATTACCAGCAACAGGAAGTACAGTTAGTATGAGTACAGTGCGTGACTATTTTGGATTAAGTGGCACAGTCTCACTATACCAACTAGGTACGTTTATCTCACCTAATGTAACCACAAACATCAGATTATCAGCAACGTTCGGCGGATGGCAAAATCCTAACGCAACAGGCGCATCTTAATAACATAAATATGTTTATAACAAAACACTGTCAAGTAAAATTAATGCTTGACAGTGTTTTAATTATGTTGTATAATAAAACAAATATATAAAGTATACTCAATACAGGAGAAAACTATGAGTTCACGAACAAGATTTGAAATAGAAACCTTCCTACTAGGAGCACATCCAACAGTAGCAAGACAAGCATTAGAATTACAAAACGAGCTAATGCAAGCACGTACACAGCAACATCCAGACTTAGCTATACTAGAAGCTGTCTCAGTTGACTTCGTTGCTAAAAACGGAGCATTAGACGCTTTAATTGGTGATATTGAATCATCAGAAGAAGAATATTGGGTATCACGTCTTGCAAGGTTAGCAGCAATTGACATTCTAACAATTGGTAAAGTACAACCAGAACACATGAACTATATGGCATCACTAAGTGACGATGCGTTTGCTTCATGCGTCAAGTCAGCTACTACACTTGCTAAATCATTAAATGATTCAGTTCAAGAAATTGAAGCAGAGCTTGGTTCAGAACTTACTAATTAATTTAAATGGTAAGTATACCCAAGTTTATACAGAAACCCGACCCAACCGCTAATGTAGCAATATGTGTTCCAGTTAGGGATCACGTTACATCAACCTTCACCTACTGTCTTGCTATGCTAATGAAGAAGTGTGGAGAGAACGGACAAAAAGTATCATTACATATGGTAATGGGAAGCGAAGTTGCAATGCAACGTCAACAACTCGTTGATGAAGTATTAGAAACAAATGCAACTCATATATTCTGGGTAGATAGTGATATGAAGTTTCCAGTTGATGCATTATTTTCTTTGTTATCGCATAGAAGAGAAATTGTTGGAGCAAACTATAGCACTAGAGTAAAACCGCATAGACCCGTTGCATTTAAAAACGAAAATAATCTTGACAAGAGAGTGTTTAGTGGACAAGGCATTGAAGAAGTGTTTGCAGTAGGCAGTGGCCTATTGTTGGTAAATAGATGTGTATATGAAAATATGTCAAGACCTTTTTATAGTATTGAATGGAATGATGACTATACTAACTTAATGGGTGAAGACATATATTTTTGTAAAAAAGCATCAGCGCACGGATACACATCACACGTAGATCATGCGTTAAGCGAACGAATTGCACACATAGGCATGAAAGAATTTACAATAAAAGGCGACTGCTATGATTAATAAAACCTCAAACAACTCTCTATTAGACTTTAAAGGGCAAAGTGTTATTACACCCTGGGATAGATTAAAAAAATATATTTTTAAAAGTTATCCTGTAGTTCATGTTGATAAAAAGATAACTGACACTGAAGAACTAACAAAACTTGCTGCAGAGCATGTAGGAAAGTCAGATATGGTTTGGGTAGTACTCAATACTGCTACAATTAATCCTTTGTTTCCTTGGCATTATAGACCAACTGATATGGGACATAATGTTATTCATAAATTTCCAAAAGTAATTAAAAGAACAGGCCGACCAGTAAATTGGGGTGAAATTCAATTAGTGCCAACTGGCGGTGTAGTACATGGAGTAGTAAAAAATAAAGTAATAGGAACGTTCCACGAAGCAGACTTTGATATTGTTATGATTAGTTTCCACGAAGCTGAAGCAGATTCTAATTATCAAACATTAAAACTTCGCTTTCCAGATGCTATTCATATTAAGAATGTACAAGGCATTGGTAATGCTCACAAAAAAGCAGGTGAAATGGCTAAATCAGAAATGGTATATATTGTAGATGCTGATGCAGACATTATGAAAGACTTTTGTTTTGATTATATCCCACCAATGGCGAAACGAACAAACACAACATATGTTTGGTATGCACGTAATCCAATTAATGGATTAGAATATGGCTACGGTGGTATTAAACTATTTCCAAGACAACAAGTTATTGAAATGGGACACGTACTTCCAGACTTTAGTACAGGTTCTGCATTCTATCAGCCAATTAGAGATGTTTCTAACATCACTAGATTCAACAGAGATCCATTCCGCACATGGCGTAGTGCATTCCGTGAATGTGTAAAACTATCATCACAAATTAATCCTAATGCTCCAGTTAAAGAAACAGAGGATAGATTAGATACATGGTGTACAGTTGACGAAGGCGGACGTTTTGGACGTTACTGCATCAAAGGTGCAAACGAAGGAAAAGCATACGGAATTGAACACAAAGATGATGTTGAAGCATTAAATAAAATTAATGACTTTGAATGGTTACGTGAACAGTTTGTTGAAAGTATGAAGAAACGAATTAGCGCCGACTAATATAAAAACTATCTATGCAAGTCGTAGATAGTTTTTACCTTCTTTAAAAAATCTTTAGAATTACATTGAATTTTAGCACCTGGGTGTAATGGTCTTGGCCATTTTTCTATAGCAACCCAACAGTAACCATCACTTTCTTTATTTAAATCAGGAATAAATTCTTCAGCTACTAGTACAACAAAACTGTTGTATATGAACCTTCCGTTTTTACTTGTGAATTTGCTTATTGGAATAACTTTAGTAATATTAGTTTTACCTACTTCTTCTTCTATTTCTCTATATAAAGTTTCCGAAGGTCTTTCTTTATTCTCACTTTTACCACCAAAGAATCCCCATTTACGGGCATGAGTAACTCCATCACTTCTGAGTTGCATCATTATTCTTCCGGTTGTTGTACTTAAAAAGATACAACCACTTGCTTCAATCATTATAAGTATAGTCTCCAAAAGCCTGCATTGTATATGGCTTCGTAACTATTAACCCAAGTTTTGCCATTCCATTCAAGTTGATCTTGTGAGCTTGTATTATTTACATAATGTGTTGTATTAGTATTTGCAGAGGCATCAAATGATATAGACCATGCAGTGCCGTCATATGCTACAATGTCATATCTGTCAGCAGTTGTTAATCCGTTCCAATTTGAACTAACAGGAATTGAATGAAGTAATAGATATCGTTGACCAGTGACTGCACTAGGTATAGTTCCATCACCTGGGTAGTTTGTCATTCCATTTACAACTCCACTAATGGCTCCTACTGTATTAGTAGGTAGTGTAGTTTGATCAATTGCTACAGTTAATGTAGTATCGGTATCAGCATACAATCTACCAATAATATCATTGTCGGCATCGCCTGGGTCAGAACTCTTTCTCAATCTAACCTGACTTATACCATCACGTAACTCTCCATATGTTTTTAAATCAGTTGTCCATGTAACAGGATTTCCTTCTGAATCATTTGCACTTTCATTTAATGATAATAGTGTTAATTTATTATCTTCGTATTTAACTTTTCTATCTTCAAATGTTACTACAGTGTATTCTACTGATGTTTTACTAAATGGTTTATTTTCTCTAAAATTATCTAAATCGGCATCATCTAAATTATACATTTGGTTAATAACTGTATGTATAAGTTTTTGCTGTTTAACTTTAGCAGGTGGATTAATTAACACAGGTAAGTCAAATTGGATAGAAGCAACATCAATAATATCATCAATACTACTTCCAACACTTCGACTGCTCCATGTAGTACTTTTCATCTCTACATAAGTTAAAGACGACCAGTCGTGCTTATTATTAGAAGTTCTTACATCTAGTGTAGGATTAAATAGAACTAATATTTGTTCCATTAATTGTAGTTTTTGTTCGGTGTTACTACTCCAAATATCACAATTCATTGACAACATATATGTAACTGGATTATGACGTTCTATAGTATATCTATTTCCAGGCTGATTAAGAGTTTCACCAGTGACCTCATCAATTTTCTTTTCAATTACATGCACTTTATCAACATGCCCTGGCATTGTTCTTAGTTCAGGTGACATTGCTAAATTAGTTACATAACAACTTATAAACGGAACAGTGTTAACAATGTTTTCACTATTCTCACGTGTAATGTGTGCTGCCATACGATTAATATCACCGTACCTAACAGGAACAAGTTGCATAATTGGAAGTCCTGTATCGTCCTTCCCCATTTGTACACTGAATCCACTAAACAGTCTTATAAACTGTTGTATGTATCTTCTAATTTGTTTATCGTAAAAATATTGTTGTGCCATTGTTTTTTATTCCTAAAAGTCTGAATCTAGCCCTTTTTTCTTAGAAGGGTTTAGTACCTGACTTAATGCTTGACGTTCTGGGATTTCTTTATCATCTACAACAGTTGTTGCATTGTTATTAATAAAGCCACCCGCATTGTAAGTTTTGTCAGACCATGTTCTGTCGGTAATATTATCATATAGTCGTTGCCATCTAGATCCTCTGAATACAAATAATCTATTTGGATTAAAGTCATTACGTATAAAGAAAGTTCCATCATTTGGACTTACTGGAAATTGATCACCAGTTGCTAATACTTCACCGTGTTCATATGCTGCTGGTGATTCATCATCAACTCCAAACAAATGATCTGCAAGTGGCAGTCCATTTGGATCAGCTTCTTCAGCTGCCGCTACGATAGCATTGCTAATGTTAAGTTCTGTTTTATACGAACTAATGTCGTTTTTAAGACTATCTGGATCACTAGCTTGTCCAAGTATATCTTTGTATTCTTGTGTGTCTGTTAATGGTGCAACTTTAACACGCCAAATATGCGGGTACCAAGTTTGTGAAAAACCTTCAGATCCCCTTGCGGCGTCTTGCACTACATAAAATTTATTAACAGCATCTCTGTCTGTGCTTAATAGTAATTCATCACGTAAATGCGGTAACTCTATAACATCACCAGGCATAAGTCTTCTACCAAGTTTTTGTACCATATCATTGATGTGGAATGTAATAAACAGTGTGTCATTTGTTAGAAATAAACCAAACTGGGTTAAATCAAAGTCGTTGTCACTTACATTATATACACCACGTAGTTCAAAAATGTCTGGATCGTACTTACGATCTCGGTTTTCCATAAACAATAGATCTTGTATATTAGTTTCATCAACTAATCCTTCAGGATTAATTTCATCACCTGTTAAGAAATCTTTTTGTAGTCCACTACTGTAGTTAGGTTCGCTTGGATCCGTATTTGATGGATCAGATTCTGGACCCAAGTACTTGTGTACATGGATTGAAGTACCACCGATTAAGAATTGTTCTAGGATACTTCTATCCATAAAATTATAATCGTTGCTTTTGTATGGCTTATATAAACTGAGTCTCGGCATTATGTGTTTCCTATTATATACTGTATTTATGCCTTATGTAAATTCTAAAGTTGCTAAATAGTTATATGCGTAGTTAATCTTAACTAGCATTAGAAAAAGGAAAAAATATGTTTAGATTTTTTACAGAAAAGAAATGGGCTCTATGGTCCTGGCTAGGATCAGCAATAATCCTATCATCACTTTGGATACAAGTTGAGATTGATGTTAAGATTAACGAATGGTTTGGTCAGTTTTATGATATGATTCAAAAAGCTCTAGCAACACCCAACGCAATCACTATAACTGAGTATTGGAGTAGTTTAGCAACTTTCTTATACCTAGCGGCTATCTATGTAGGTATCGCGGTAGTAGTAAGTTACTTTACAGCACACTATTTGTTTAGATGGCGTACAGCAATGGTTGAATGGTATCATAGTGTATATGATAAAGCCAGAACTATTGAAGGTGCCGCGCAAAGGGTGCAAGAAGATACCATTAAATTCAGCAGAATTATGGAAAGTTTAGGCACAAGTTTTATCGAATCAATTATGGTTCTAGTACAGTTTGTTCCTATTCTATTGGGACTATCAGTTGGTATTCCAATCTTCTTCTTTGGTGATTGGCAGTATGGACTTGTTACAGGTGCTATTATTTGGTCAGTAGGTGGAACATTATTCTTAGTTGCACTCGGTTGGGTATTACGCCTAGTTGGTGTAGAATATGACTTACAGAAGAAAGAAGCAGCGTATAGAAAAATACTTGTTATTGCAGAAGATGATGAAACAATTAGACCAAAAACTATTAACGAACTTTTCCAAGATGTTCGTAGTATTCACTTTAAATCTTACTTGCGTTACTTGTATTTTAACGTAGGACGTATTACATACTTACAAGCAAATGTCTTGTCAGCATACGTGTTCTTGGCACCAGCTATTGTAGCAGGCGTAGTAACACTTGGTGTAATGCAACAGATTATTAGAGCGTTTGGACGTGTTGAAGGTTCAATGCAATATCTCTTTAGAGCGTGGCCAACACTTATTGAATTAATGAGTGTATTTAAACGTTTAAGAGAGTTTGAAAAGCAAATAAACGAAAAATAATTTAAGAAAAATTATAACCTATTGAAAGTGCAGGATTCTTTTCTGCACTTTTTTCTTGACTTTTGCGCCAAGATGTCTTATACTGTATAAGTAAATTAAGTAAAAGGAACAAATATGTTAAATTCAACTGTAAAATTTGAAGATGTAAGCGCAGAAACAATTGCAATGGAAGATGAATGGTTCAAGGACGTCGATCAGGAAACACTAGATAATGAGTTTGAAAACGAAAAAGGTTGACAAAACTAACAAACTGTAATATCATATGTATTGAACTTAATGGAGATATCAAATGGCAAAAACAAATTTAAAGCCTCGTAAGAAAAAAGTAGTGCGTGGAGCACCTCGGATTAAACGTGGCAGCAAATTAATGGAACCATCGTGGGAAGGGTACGAAGAACTATCCGGCGAAGAATTTCACAAAAAAGCTACAATTGATAGAGATTGGTATTATCAAAATTTTAAGCCTGTAGATTTGTATCCATCGGTTTTACAATGGATGCGAACATTGCCAGATGATTACACTGAAAACGATATTAAATCAGTTAAAGCTGCACCTACTCATGCATTAAGTATTAGTGCGGCCATAACAGCAAAGTTATTGTTAAATGGCATGCCTGACTATTGTAAAGCACATGATGATTATTGGCAGACACTAAAAGGAACAATGGGAGACATAAAGCCTATTACAATATTCCTTAAAAAACGTGTTGCACATGCAATTGAGCAAGGCTCTATTATTGTTGAAACAAAGCAAGAAGAAGCCAAAGAGAAGGTTGGAGTACACGTTCCAACTATACAAGAACGTATGCGTGAAGCATGTGTTATAATGGCTACAGACATTGAAGAGTTTGTAGTTACGTTCTTAGAAACATATGACTCTAAAGCATTAAAAGATTTTGAACCAATTACTATTTTACGTAAAGCACAAGCAAAAGCTGGGCATGCACGTTTAATTAAAACATGGTATCAAGGCGAACGTGATGAAATGTTTGATCTAGTTAATTTTCCTACTAGTGCAAAACTTAAAAAGATGAGCGAACATGAACAAGATATGTTTGCACAACTAAAAGAAGGATATACGCATTTATCGGCTAAACAACAAAAGTCCACATTGGAAATGTTTCAACGCATTACTGACGCATGCGATATTATTGCAGTAGAGAATAAAGCACAACGTAAGCCACGTAAAGCAAAGTTTAAGCCAGCAGATCAGCTTGTTAAAAAACTTAAATATAAAATGAGTGATACCACTTACGGAATTGCAAGTGTTCCACCTGAGAAACTTGTTGGGGCAAACATTGCAATGGTATTTAATTGCAAGAATCGTAAAATTGGATTATATTATGCAAGTAATATAGACCCAACAGGCATGGGCAGAGAAGGATCAGGCCTAAGTGTTAAAGGTACAACGTTAGTAGGCTACAACGAAGAAAAAAGTGTACAACGCACAGTACGTAAGACAGATGAGTTTTTGCCAACAATTAAGAAAACTACAAAGTCAAAAACAGAGAAGTTGTTTCAAACATTAAAAACAACTGAAACAAAACTTAACGGTAGATTTAACGATGAGACTATAATACTGGCGGTATTCTAAATATGTTTATTACCCCGTACGAAATCTTCAACAGAAACGAAGAAGATAAATTTGCTATTATTGTAGATTGCAAGAACACAGAAACACCATCACATAATATGTCATTAGATCAGCAATTGGGATTGATAACACTTGCATCAGCACAAAAGCAAGGACTTAGTAATATTGTATTGTTCGAGGATAGAGAAGATTTTGACATAGCAGTATCTGAACTTACAAAAATGGGTGTGTGGAAAATTATATATGTTTTTTCTGGTACAATGTTTGGAGATAAGAGTGTAAAAACTATTAGACGCTTCCCACATCTAAGTGCATTTGTAAAAGATAATTATGTCTTTAGAAAATTTTTTATATTTGAAACAGCAAAATATAAGTCCTTTGATATTAGAGATCCATTCTTAGGTGATGTTGTTAATGAATTAAAGCATGTAAGTATGGATCAATTGGATATATGTTACTTAAATCCAGACGAATCTAATTATGAGTTTTTAGAAATGCTTGCAAACGACACAATTCCTGATATTAGCAAATTAAAAACAATATCTGACGCAGATATAAAGTATGCAACAACATTAGTAGAACTTTCTGAAGACTTACTGATAAATACATAGTAGGATAAAAGTATACCAGGAGAATGTATTCATGAGTGAAAAAGCTAAATTACAAAAAGAAATTGAACTTCGTTTAGGCGGAGGAATGGTTGATGTTGAACTTGACCCAGAACATTACGAACTGGCCATTAAAAAAAGTCTTGAGAAGTATAGACAGCGAAGTGAAAATGCAGTAGAAGAGAGTTTTATTGTATTGGAATTACTTATGGATCAAAGCGAATACACACTACCAACTGAAGTAATTGAAGTACGTGATATATTTAGACGTACAACAGGTGTAAGTGCAAACTCTGGTAATGACTTTGAACCCTTTCAGTCAGCATACATGCAAACATACTTACTTGGCTCTTCGCGTAAAGGTAGTTTAGCACAATATGACTTCCTACAGCAAAGCAGAGAAACAATGGGCCGCTTATTTGGAGCAGAGCTTATGTTTACTTGGCGTCATCAAGATAAAAAACTTATTCTACATAGAAAGATCAAAGCGCCGGACAACTGTGTGCTATGGTGTTACAACTATAGAACAGACGAAGGATTGATAAGTGATCAGTACGCTGGTCCTTGGCTTAAAGACTATGCACTATGTCATGCAAAACTTATGATATCAGAAGCACGTGGTAAGTTTACACAAATTGCAGGCCCACAAGGTGGAACTACAATGAACGCAGACCAGTTGCGTACAGACGCACAATCAGAAATTGACAAACTAGAAACTGAGCTAACATTATACAATGATGGACAATCAGGGCTAGGTTTTGTTATTGGATAAAAATTAATGTCAACTTATCAGTGCATTACTGCATCTGACGTGCCTGGATGGGTAGACCCATTACAGCATAAGTATTATCAAAAAATATCCAATCAACTACCGAGTAATCCTAAGTTTTTAGAAATTGGATGCGGATGGGGCCGTAGCACATGGGGCTGGCTTGATGTACTTCCACCCACTGCTGAATACTACATAGTAGATTTGTTTACATTACATTATCCAACACTTGAACAAGAACAGTTGGATTACTTAATGCCATATACAGCAGAAGTAAATAACTATTTAAATAGTTCATACTCTAACAACAAAACCCAACAAGATATTTTAACAGAATTAATATCACAACATCCTAATTATAATATTATAAAAAATATTATACCAACTTCATTTCAGGATGCTAAACAACAACTACGTAACATACAATTTGATGGCGTGTACTTAGATGCTGATCACGATTATAATGAAGTATATGACCAACTTGAATTCTTTAAAGATACTCCTGTATTATGTGGTGATGATATTCATTGGCAAGAAGTACAAACCGCATTATTCGATTGGGCAGAAAAGTTTAACAAAGAACCTAAAATTGTTCCTGGTTGCAATATGTTTGTTGCAAATTATATTACTTGACAAATCTATAAAATTCTATTATAATGTATATAAGACATAGGAGATAAGTGTGAAAAAAGTAATAGGAATATGTGGACTGATTGGACACGGCAAGGACACAGCCGCTGGATTCTTAATTGAAGAAGGCTTTCATCGTATTAGTTTTGCAGGTGTACTAAAAGATGCCTGTGCTAATATATTTCAATGGGATAGAATACTACTAGAAGGCAACACACCCGAAAGCAGAGTTTGGAGAGAAACTGTTGATGAATGGTGGGCCGAACGTTTAAGTATTCCCAACTTTACACCTAGGTTAGCACTACAGCAAGTAGGCACAGATGTTATGCGTAAGCACTTCCATCCAGATATTTGGGTAGCAGCGTGTGAAAGACAAATTGCAATGACAGATAAGAATGTTGTTATTAGCGATTGCAGATTCTTCAATGAACTAAATGTTATCAAACGACTAGGTGGAACAACTGCCGTTGTATGGCGTGATACCGAGCCTGAATGGTGGGGATCTGCTTGCAAAGCAAACATTGACTATCAACCAGAACTTATGGAAACACAATATCCAAACATTCATACAAGTGAATGGAGCTGGGCTGGTTGGAACTTTGACAAGCAAATTAACAATGTAGGCACTATAGAAGATTTACGTAAACAAACTTTAAAATTCTTATTGTAAGTTAACTAAAACTTATCATAAACTATATACTTAACTCTGTAACCACCCCTTTTTAAAGCACCTTCGATAAATACATGTAGACACGATTCTACGTACTAATTAAAGGAGCTAAATCATGGCAAATCTTGTTTCACCTGGTGTACAGGTAACAATCTCAGACGAATCAGTATACGGCCCAACTGGAACAGGCACAGTACCAATGTTATTCATTGCAACTGGCCAAGATAAAGTTGACCCAACTGGAACAACAACAACAGCAGCACAAACTGCTAAAGCTAAAGCTGGAAAACCAGTTCTAGTAACATCACAAAGAGAACTAACACAAAACTTCGGTAACGTTGATTTCCGTAAAGTAAGTGGTACAGTTCAACAAGGCGACGAAACAAACGAATATGGTTTGTTAGCAGCATACTCATTTTTAGGTCAAAGTTCAGCAGCGTACATTGTACGTGCAGATGTAGATCTAACAACATTACGTCCACAAAGCGCAGCACCAACAGGTCCTGCAGCAAGTGGAACAAATTGGATCAACCCAAGCAAATCTAACTATGGCTTATTTAAATATACAGCAACTGGTTGGGTAGCAGTTACTCCAAATGTAGAACTTACAGACGGTTCTGCACCAACAGCAACTTCAGTAGCAGGCGCCACATTAGTATCAATTGATGCAGCAGCAGGTTCAACAGAAGTACAATACTGGAAAGCACATGCTACTCCAGGCGCAGGTGCATGGATTGCATCAGGTGCAACATTTGCTCCACACTTTAGTGAACCAGCTTCACCAAGTGTTGACGACTTATGGGTTAAAACTACATCACCAGGCGGTGGATTTAAACTAGATATTTCTAAATATACAACAGCATCAGCTGCATTTGTAGCATCATCTGTATTATATGTAGATGCAAGTGCTCCAGATGGTACAGCAAGTGACATTCCACAAAATGGAACATCAGGCGTTGTTCGCACACTACAAACAGGTGACATTTGGTTAGAAGTTGCTACAGAGAAATTAGTAGTTAAAGAATATGCATCAGCTGCATGGGCTAACATTGCAGTTACAGCATCAGCAACAATGCCAGTAGGAACACCAGTAAATGGTACTGTATGGCATGACGGTGATATCAACGAATTAGCAATTTTTGAAGTTGCTAGTGACGGTGGAACACAAAAATGGCAACGTGTAACTACTATATCATATGCAACAGCAGCACCAGCAGTGGGCTCAGCAGGCACATATTGGATTGATACTGATAAAGCAGGTTATCCAGCAATTTATCGTTCAAACGGTAGTGCATGGGTATTAAAAGACAATGCAGATCAAACAACATCAGCAGGCGTTGTGTTTAGCGACATTACAGCTAATGATACAACAGCAGGTGCATTTGAAGCTACATTGTTATCAGGCGCAGCTAATCCACTACTACATCCAGTAGGAACAACAGGTATTAACATGTGTCGTTCAGGTGGAACAGTACGTAAGTATAATACAGCATTAACAACAACTTGGAAATGGCGTAACCACGCTGGAAATCAAGTTAACGGCGCAGGTTCATTTGGTCGTCATGCTCAAAGAGCAGTTGTAGTATCAGCAATGCAATCAAGTGCAGCAGGTACAGAATTACGTGCAGACACAGCAGCATTTAGCTTAATTGCAGCTCCAGGTTATCCTGAACTAGCAGACGAAATGATTACACTAAACAGTGATCGTAACGAAACAGGCTTTGTTATTATTGACGCACCTTTCCGCTTAACACCAACACAAGCAGTAACATGGGTACAAGGTACCGGTGCTACAGCTAACGGCGAAGATGGACTAGTAACTAAAAACACTTATAGTGCAGTTTACTATCCACATGCATTAACTACTAACCCATCAACTGGCGACAGCGTTGTTGCTCCAGCATCACACATTGCATTATACACATATGCTTACAGTGACAGCGTGAGCTTTCAATGGTTTGCACCAGCAGGCTTAACACGTGGTGTAGTACAAAACGCATCAGGCGTTGGTTACTTAGATGCAGAAAATGAATATGTAGGTGTATCACTTACACAAGGCAACAGAGATACAATGTATCAAAACAAACTAAACCCAATTGCTAGATTTCCAGCAGAAGGCGTAGTTGTATTTGGACAAAAATCTTTACATGCAGGTGCTTCAGCACTAGACCGTGTTAATGTTGCTCGTTTAACAGCTTATCTAAGAGAACGTTTTGCAGTTATTGCTCGTCCTTACTTGTTTGAGCCAAATGATACAAACACACGTACAAATGCAAAAGCAACATTTGATGGATTCCTAGCAGGCGTTATGCAAACTAGAGGTGTAACAGACTTTGCAGTTGTTTGTGATGAATCAAACAATACAGCAGCAAGGATTGATGCTAATGAATTTTGGATTGACGTTGCAATTGAGCCAACTAAATCAGCAGAATTTATATACATCCCAATTCGTATTGTGAATACAGGCGAATTAGCATAATATCTTAGGTATTGTGAAGTAAATTTAGAATAAGGGCTACTTAAATAAAGTAGCCTTTATTTTTTTGACCTTTTTGCATAAATACATATATAAAACTACTAAGTAGTTTGAATAATAAATATAGAGAACTACAACAGTTTAAAGGAGAAAATAATATGGCTGTAACAACAAATTTCGGAGTTCCGGTAGGTACGCAGAGTGCCACTTTAATGCCTAAACTACAATATCGTTTTAGAATCAACTTCACAGGAATGGGAACTGATGCAGGAACAAGAACAGCATCAACACAAAACGTAATTAGTGCAGGACGTCCAAGCATCACGCATGAGGAGGTTATTGTTGACTCATATAACTCTAAAATGTATGTTGCAGGTAAGCACACATGGGAACCAATTAGTATTGTACTACGTGATGATGTAAATTCAAACGTTGTAAAACTAATAGGCGATCAGCTGAGAATGCAAGTAGACCATACTTCACAGGGTGCAGGTATTACTGATACCCAAGGCCAAGTAAGTGGATTAGCATATAAGTTTAATATGTCAATTGAAATATTAGATGGAGCTTCTCCGGCAACAACAATTGATACATGGACGCTAACTGGTTGTTATTTGTCTAACGTACAGTACGGTGACTTAAACTATGGCACAAGTGACATGGTACAGGTAACTGCACAGATTCGTTATGATAACGCTAGTCATGCAATGCAAGACGGCGACACGGATACATTATCAACGTTGAATCCTGGTTAAATAAGATGATGAGGTTGACCTATAAAACGGTCAACACTATCATTGAGTTAGATTATGTCAATAGTTAATCATGCATATAATAAGTACAATCAAGCTACACCTAAAACACAAGTAGTTAAAGGTGTACCCAGGCATAAATTTAATTTTACTGCCAGTTTCAATTACGGCAAGGACTATCTAGAGTATTTAGAGCTTGATAAAATAGCAAGCATTACTATGCCTAGTTGGACTTCGTCAGCAATAACAATGAATAGATATAATGCTAAACAAATTGTTCAAACAAATTATGAATATTCGCCAATTACATTAGTTGCATACGATACACACTCTCCTTCAACTATACAAACTTTCTTAAAAGAATATTCTAACTATTATTTCCAAGGTCCAATGAATATGACTTATGCTGAGAGCCTCAATTTGGGAACAATGTGGCCAGCAATTGGATTTAAATTAAATTCAAACCGTAATTTTATAAAAACACTCAATATTGTTAGACGAGACAATCAGTCAACTAACTTAATAACAGTCTTTAATCCAATCATTACTAGTATAGATGCTGATACACTAGATTATGCAGACAGCAGCTTAGTGCAATATAGATTGACACTTATGTATGAAGGATACAATATTTCCGACACCACTGCAATCGATCCTAGTTAAGGAGGTCTAAATGCCTAGAAACTATATGCAAGGCATATATGAGGTTTCCAACCCAGGTAAATACTTAGGTAAAAAAGCACCACGTTATAGAAGCGGATGGGAATTAGCAGTATTTCGCATGTGTGATAATCATCCAGCAGTATTAGGATGGGGCAGTGAAACACATAGAATACCATATAGAAATCCGTTAACTGGTAAGAACTCAACATATGTTCCTGACTTACTCTTAGTATACAAAGACGCCAAGGGTGGCAATCATGCAGAGATGGTGGAAATTAAACCAGCAAAGCAAACATTAGCAGAAGCCAAGACCCAAGTAGATAAAGCCGCAGCAGTAGTTAATCATGCAAAATGGGAATCAGCTAAAGCATGGTGCAAATCGCAAGGCATGGGATTTAGAGTTATTACTGAACATCAAATATTTAATAAACCTAAGCGGTCACCAAAAAAGAGAAAAAAATGACGCAAGAAGAACTAACAATGACAGTGCCTACTAGTCGAGGCAACATCGAGATATATATTCCTGGAAGTAGAGATGTAATTGTAAAAATGTCAGGCGGCGCAGATAGCTCAATTCTTATGCTTCTGTTAGCCAAATACAGACAAGAGATTAATCCTGAGCTTAAATTTAAAATTGTAACTACAATATCCACAGCTAAACCTTATCAGTATATATTTGCAAAACAAGTATTAGAGTTTATTAATAATATATACCCATTAGGAGAGTATGAACATCATACCAATGATTGTGTACCACTAGATGGTGTACCTGACGGGCCTGATGAAAATGGCATAGACCTTAATTCAGACCAATGGGCAGTAGACATACAAAATTTAGCACAGAAGTTACACAAACCTGATTCAGTTCAATACATGGGCCTTACTGCAAATCCATCAATAGAAGAAATGAAATTACATAAGTTTGATGATGGTAGAGATTTTGAAAGAGATACAGAGGTTGCAGTACCTACTGGAGAAGTACCATTAGAACCTAATGTATTTAAATTTAATAGACCATTTGCACAATATGATAAAAAAGCAGTAGCAGATCTATTTGATACATATAATGTAACTGATACATTGTTTCCACTAACTAGAAGCTGTGAATCATTTGAGTTTGATGAAACATTCTCAACCCATTGTGGCAAATGTTGGTGGTGCAGAGAACGAGAATGGGCGTTTGGTAAGTTAGCATGACACAAGAAGAACTAACAATGATAGTACCTACTAGTCAAGGAGATATTAAAATATATATTCCTGGAAGTAGAGATGTAATTGTAAAAATGTCAGGTGGAGCGGATAGCTCAATACTTATGTTTCTTTTAGCAAAATACAGACAAGAATACAACCCTAATATTAATTTTAAAATTGTAAGTACAGTAGCAACACTTAAACCTTATCAATTTATTTTTGCAAAACAAGTTGTAGAGTTTATTGATAATATATACTCACTAGGAGATTATGAACATCATTCAAATGAATGTTTTCCAGTCTCAGGCATTACAGATGGACCCGATGAAAATGGTGTAGATCGTAATGCTGATGCATATGGCAGGGCTATAGCAGAAATAGCAGAAAAAATGCAAAATAACACGGCTGTACAATGGATGGGTATTACAGCAAACCCATCAGTAACTGACAGATCGCATTCGCTTAATGCCGGCAGAGATACTGCCAGAGATAAAGATGTTGCAGTGCCAGTTAGTCAGTATTATATGGAACCAGATGTTTTTAAAAGCAATAGACCATTTGCCGATAAAGACAAAAAGGTAGTAGCAGAGTTATATAACAAGTATAATTTAACTAATACATTGTTTCCGCTAACTAGAAGTTGTGAATCATTTGAATTTAACGAAACATTTTCAGAACACTGTGGTGAATGCTGGTGGTGTAAAGAACGCAAATGGGCATTCGGCAAGCTGGCATAAATACTAAAAAGAGGAAAACATGACAAAAAAATTAACTGCATTAGAAGAAGAATTTAACCTTCCTTCAATTGAAGAATTAATGCCAGATGTACAAGCTGAAGAAGTTGTTGAGCCCACAGTAGAAGATACTGAAAAACAAATAGTACAATACAAACATAACCTGTCTATTGCAGAACGTGCTGACGCAGCATTGCCAATGGTAACAGGAATGGAACAACTTGATAAAGAAATGGATGACTATGCAACAAAAGCTATGCAAACATTTGAAGATCTTTGCGATCTTGGTAAGAATGTAGAAGACCGACACGCTGCACCAATATTTGATAGTGCAAGTAAGATGTTAGGCGCTGCATTACAGGCAAAACAAGCCAAAATGGATAAAAAATTAAAAATGATTGAGTTACAGATGCGCCAACGCAGAATTGACCAAGAAGAAAAGAAAACAGATGCCTATGTAAAAGATAAACTTGGGCCGGATGATGAAACAGAGGAAGTATCAGGACGAATTATTGGTAGTAGATCTGAGTTACTTAACGAAATCATGAATAAAATGAAGAACGATGATAAATAGTATTATGGAGAAGACTTTATGAAATCATTTACACAATATTTAACAGAATCCAACAAAACTTGGAATTTCTGTATTAAAACCGTACATCAGTTAACTGATGAACAGTGTGATCGCATCGAGAAGCACTTAATGAAATATGACTCGAACGGACTCAGTGCTGAGAAGAAGACCATACTACAAAGTACACCAAGAGACTTCCCTCAACATAGAGGATATGAAGTTTATTCATACGAATTTGAAACAAAGTTAATCACAACACCTTCTCAAGTACAAACTGAGATAGGAAACATGTTGGGGTTAAAAGATGGTGTCTTAAAAGTAAAAGGCGATAACGAAACAGACGTAGATAGTACACCTGAAGAAACTCCAGTTGACGCAAAAAGCGAAGACTTAGCAGGCGACAAATATAACGCTAATTTAATCAAGGAGTTGCTAAAACTCCGCAAAGAAAAGGAAAAAGGCAATGAGTGATCTAGACAGAATTTTAAAACTTGCTGGCCAAGCACCCCAGAGCCCAGCTCCAGCAGAAGAAGTAGCAACCGAAAGAGAAATGAAGCCAGTGGCACACGAAGCAGTTGGCGAATTTGCAGATCCAATTTTGGATTTATGTGATGAATTAGAATGTGATTCAGACCATCCAGTACTTGGCGAATTAATTCGTTATTTAGATGTCGATACAATTAAAGATTTCGTAGCAGACTTCCGTAGACACAAT
>TARA_R110001606_G_scaffold73932_9_pt1 | contig 73598 bp, 76 predicted proteins | sample TARA_R110001606 | Tara Oceans TARA_R110001606 (sample SAMEA4398315) | marine metagenome | biome: Polar Biome; feature: [SRF] surface water layer (ENVO:00010504); material: water (ENVO:00002006), including particulate matter (ENVO:01000060) such as... | depth 5 m
TCGATCACGATGCTGTCTTCAGTGAAGGTGTATTCGTGGGGCACGCCCGGCGGCAGGACGAGCATGTCGCCGGCTGTCAGGGAGATACGCTGATCGCCCGATACGACTTCAGCAGCTCCGGAGAGCAGGAGTGTCACCTGCTCATTGTAGTGGCTGTGCATGGGCACTACGCCGCCCGCAGCAACTTCCCATCGCGAGAAAGTGCTTTCATTGCCCATCACATACTGGCGCACAATCCCCGGGGCGACCGCCTCGCGCGGCAGATCGAGGAGGGTGAACCTCGTTGCGTCGGTGAGGCCTGGAGCGCTGTCACTGGCGAAAGGCGCGCGGATGAAGGCGTAACTCTCGACCAGAAAGTGGGGGTCGATGGAGCTGATGATCGGGTCGGCGACTTCGAACATCGGCGTGCCGGCCCAGCCGATCTCCTCGCGTTCCCACCATCGCTTGGCAAACCGGCTGCCAAAGTAAAATGGAGCTGTATTTTCGATATGCATCCTGATCCGGGCGCGATCGACCAGTCCTTCCTGCTCCATGCTGAACAGGGTGTCCCATTGCTGCATGATCGCGACGAGCTGGGTTTCTGCCATCCGTAGCTCGCCATGCGTAAGGTCTTCGGGCGCATGGATAGCCTTCATCCAGGCGTCAGACGCCGCTGGTGTGGCAAGGCTTAGTTCGACATGAGCCAACATGTTCGCCGCCGCCGTTTCGTGCGATAGTCGGCTCATCGCTGCATTCTGGCGGACCTCGACGATCAGGACGATCAATCCCAGCAGTACGCCGAGATTGGCCGCCAGCGTCAGCCAGCGATTGACCCGTTCAGAGGTCCAGCGAACGGCTCGCGGAGCCGCTGTCTCATCAGGTGGGCTGGGGGCTGTCGTCTCTGTCATTCCGGTCTGGTCCCGCTCGGCCTCAATTCGAGACATCCAGGGCGATGCGCCAGACACCATCCACCTTTTGCCAGAGGAGCGAGGCGTAGCCGCCGAACATCCGCGCACCATCGGCATCGAACACTTCGTAGCGCTGCAGCTCTACAAAGGCGTCCGGCGCGAGCCATTCGATGTCGACGACCTCAAGCACCCCGTCAGCCGCCGGGCTGTTCACGACAGCCTCCCAGTAGGCGGCCAACTCGTTCTGCGTCGTTAGCAAGGTCTCGCTATCGGGAGAATAGACAGCCTCGTCAGTGAAGAGCTTCAGGACTTCACTCGTGTCGTTAGTCTTGATTGCGCGCAGGATTGTCTCCGTGCGGGCCTGCAACACGACCGAGACGTCTTCACCGCCCACCATCGCCGCTGTGTGGGCCTCGGTATCTGTATACTGCTGAAAGGCCATGATCTTGCCGTCACGCACCGTGTAGGCATGCACGAACGGCACGTCCATCGATCTGCCCGTGGCCTTGTAGGTGCCTGTGTAACGACCGAAGACGATGACGCGATCATCCTCCACGACATATTTCGTGGGCGTTGCCGTGAACGCATCCCATTCGGTGGCAAGACGCACGAACAGGCCGTTCACGACCGCTTCGGGGCCCTGGTACGGGTTCAGGTCGGAATACGGATTTCCTTCGGCCTCGTTCCAGACGAGGTCCGGTGACATCGTGCTGGTCGCCAGGGCGATGTCTCCGGCGGCAAAGCCCTCATAGACGGTCTCGACCGCAGATTTAGGTTGGTCTGCTTCGTCTTGTTGGGGCGCAACTGTCGCGCAGCCAGCCAAAAGCAAACTGCAAACCAAGCCTGATATCCATGTGCGCACGGCTTCTTCCTTTATGTTTCGATGAGGTGCGAAGTTCGGCGCATTCTCGGGAACGTGCCGTAGGTCAGCGCGCGCCAGAGCCATTCCAGCGGACCAAAGGCGAAGGCCTTCATCCAGAAATGGCTGAAGACGACCTGCGCGGCGAAAAAGGCAACGACGAGGGGCAGAAAGGTCGAGATGCCCGCCTTGCCGGCCAGGCCAAGTCCGGGTCCGAATGAGGTCAGGATCAGGATGATGGCGACGCTCTGCGAGACGTAATTGGTGAGCGCCATCTGACCGACAGGCGCGAGGGGTTTGACCAGCCAGGCAAAGGTTTTGCCGTGAAAAATCAGGATGAGCGCGCAGACATATCCTGCGGCGATCAGTAGCGTCGCAACCGCGTGGGCCGTTGCCGCCAGCATACCGAAGGCTAGTCCGTCCACCATGTCCTCGGTTAGCAAATGGGCCAGTTCCAGCAGCAACCCGCAGATAAGGCAGGGCCAAAGCCAGCGCCGGAACAGTGGCAGGTTCGTTGAGGCGTTCTGAATCCAGCCTTGCCGCGCGACCCACGCCCCCATGAAGAACCGGCCGAGCGCGTAGAATACAAACGCGATAAATCCGCCGGTGAGAAGCCATCCGGAGACAGTGTTCCCAGCCATGAGAGACAGAAACGCTGGCAAGTCGCCAGATTGGGCCGCGGCTTGTTGGGCGAAGACCACACTGTCGGCACTGACCGCCTCATTAAGTGGTCCGGACACTCCAAAGACATCGAACAGATAGTTCAGGACGGGCTTTGCAAACAGTAGAAGCGTTAGCCCAGCCCAGAGCAGCGCGCGGTCCGGGAGCTTGCGGCAAGCAAACAGGATGAACGCGGCCGTCCCGTAAATGTGAAGCACGTCCCACGCGAACAGCCCGAACAGGTGAACCCAGCCGAAAACCAGCAGGATGAACGCGCGTCTCAGGTATATCGCCTTGAAAGGTGCGCCCCGGGCTTCCAGGCGCTCCATCTGAACCCAGAAACCCAGCCCGAACAGGAATGCAAACAAGGTGTTGGCCTTGTCATATACCAAGAGACGGACCCAGAAGGTGAGCGCGTCGTTCAAGGCGGCCGATGGGAGCGCTGCCAGCTGATCCGATGTGATCAGAATGTCTTCGCCGCCAAATTCGTAGACGTTGATCAGCATCACCCCGAAAAGCGCGAAGCCCCGCAGCACGTCCATGACGGCGTAGCGTTCGCCCTTGGCCGTCGGTACTGCGGTGTCCCCCGACATGCGTGCGTCCCCCGACCCAGCCATGTCAGATTGTCTTTGTCTCAGGTGCGGCGGCCAGTTGCTCGTCACGGACCTGGCCGACCGGTCTGCCCTGCATAAAGTCGGGAAGGCCGATTGCAGAGAACCGCGCCACGTCGCTCTCGGCCAAAGACGCAAAGTGATTGGCAATCAGGACATCAGCGGCCGTCTGCTCGGTGGATGACATGGCCTTTGGCCTTCAACTGACTTACCATCACTTCCCATAGCCTGGCCGATTGGTTTCGCAGCCAAGCATTCGCAATGCCCGATTATTTCGAGGTATTTCCTCTGCTCAGATTGCTTCGCTGACGGTGAAGCGGTCAACGCCGCGGAGCGTCAAAAAAGCGTCAATTCCTCATCTGCGGCGATGGGGCTGGGTGGCCGTCACAGGCTACGCGACTGCAGTCGCCTCGATCTCGACCATCAGTGCCGGGTCGTACAGGGCGGATATGCCCAGCAAGGTGCACACCGGCTGGACGCCATCGGCAGCGAAGATCGGGATGATGTCACCGGCTTTCTCCATGAACAGCGCGATATCCGTCGTGTAGATGTTCATGCGAACGACATGGGATGGCTGCATGGCGGCTTCGGCCAGGGCGGCCTTGAGATTCTCCCAGGCGGCCTTGAACTGCGCAACCAGATCGCCCGGGTGCAGGGCGCTGGCATCAGGCGCAGAGGCGGTCTGCCCGGAAAGGTAAAGCGTTCGTTCGCCCCCTCTGACCTCAATGGCATGGTTCATGTTGAAGTGTTGCAGCCAGGGCGTCGGATTGATCGTGCGTTTTTGCATGTGCGGCCTCCCGATTTGGCCTAACGGCATCATCGGTGGAGGTCTTTTGGTCAACGCTCCGAAGCGTCAAAAAAGCGTCAGAACCGTGATGCTATCGCGGGTCGGATGGCATCAGATCGGGCCATCCATACTTCTCCCACGCGTCAACCAATCCGATATCCTCAGCGAACGCCATGAAGTCAGGGTGTTGTCTGATCCGGTTCAGAGGATCGACATCGGCCCAAAGATTCATAAGGGCCGGCATGTTCGCCGGGTGGATACGCTCGCGAAAAATCTTCATGGCAAGGTCGGCATGTCCCATGAATACGGCAGGCCAGGCCACCGTTGGGTCATAAGGTTCCGGCAAAGTCTCGTGAAGCATGTCAACGAGATTGCAGTAGGTCTGTCGCGCATCGGGGTCGCCGCTGCAAATGCCCTTTGCGGCGGTCAGCAGATAGAAATCACGTGCTTCATCGGAAATCTCGGTGGCGCCGGGGGGCGACATGATCATCGTGCCGACAAACCGGCGCGCATCGTAGTAGGTTGCAACGGCGGCGTCATGGTCGCCCATGGCGGCCTGTACCAGGGCCAGGTGCAATCCGGGCATGTTCAGATCAACCATGCGTTCGCCGGCGGCGAGCGCTTTGCCGAAATCGCCCAGGTTCAGGTGCGCGATACAGAGCATGGCATAGTTGCGGGCATAGACAGGATCCTGCTCGATCGCCGCTTCTATGTAAGGTAAGGCATCGCGGGTCCTGCCGAGATAGAGCAGGCATGATCCCAACCGCATGGTGACGTCGGCATTGTTCGGCTCCAGGCTGTAGGCCTGCATGGCGTATTCAAGCGCCCGCGCCGGGTTGAAGCAGGTCCATTCATGAATACTCAGAATTGCGTAGGCATAGCCTTGCCGGGGATTGAGTTCCAGCGCGCGTCGGGCGAATTCAGCCGCCATTTCAGACCGCTCGACCTTGTCGAGACACGGGGTATAGACAATGGCCGAGATGTGAGCCTCGGCGAGAGCGGTCCAGGCTTCCGCAAATTCCGGGTCCAGCTGCACGGCCTGCTCCAGAAAGTCGACCGCCTTGGACAGCGCGCCTTCGATCATCGCTTTCTGGGTTAGTGATCGTCCCTGGAGGTAGAGGGCATAAGCGTCGCGATTAGCCGTCATCCGGCGCGGTGTCCCGGTGGCTCTTTCTGCGATCCCCAGCGCGTCATACAACCCCGCCAGCACGTTGCTTCCGATCATGACCCGGGCATTGAAGAACTCGGCCTCTGTCGCCTCGACACGGTCTGTCCAGAACTGGCGTCCGGTCGTCCCATCAACCAGGCTGATGGTGAGGCTGACGCCCTGTGCGGAACGATGTACGCTCCCCTCGACGAGATGGGAAACGCCTAGTCGCCCCGCGATTTCCGGTGCTGTCAGACCTTGTCCACATATCGCCTCCACAGACGTTCGACCGGCAAGAGAAATGTCCGTCTGCAGCGATAGCCGCGCCGACAACTCATCTGCCGTCCCTTCTGCCAGGAAATAGTCGCCACCCAATTCGTTTCGCAGAGAAAACGGCAGAATGGCCAAGGTTGTTGCTGGCCGTGGCAGCACAGGACGCGACCAGTGCTGCCACGCCGTCTGGAGCGCATTCAGGTCTGCGTCTTCATTGCGTGCTTTCAGGTCAGACAGCAATCGTTCGACGCCCCGGCGCAGGCGGTTCTCGACCTGTAATCTCTGCGCCGCCAGCCAGGTCTCGAAAGCTTCGCCGAGGTCGACGCTTTCGAGCAGACGTTGGCCTGCAATCTGGTTCAGGATGTTGGTCGCTTTTTCTGGGTCACCATCAGAAAGCGATGCCTCAAGCGCCTGAAGATCCGTCTGGACCGTGCCGGCGCGAAGGGCAATCTGCATGTTCGACGTCTCCAGAACATCCAGTCCAAATGTCTGGAGTTCGCGGTTGAGTTCATGCAGACACTGGCGGAGGCTGGCGCGCGCCTGGGGCCGGAACCGCCCTTCCCAGATCAGCTTGCTCAGGAACTCGCGCCGTAAAGGCTGATCCGGGCTGAGGCATAACATGGCCAGAAGGATACGCCCTCGGCGGCTATTGATCTCCAAGACAGTGTTTTCCGTATTTCGGAGAACAAGCTCGCCAAACAAAACAACCTGCAGCGCGGGTGTGTCATCGGGGGCGTCCTGTTGCATCTGATCCTCCGCAATAAATGTATCAACAGAGTATCTTTAAGAACGATGAAGCCGGTCGCAACACGCAAAGTGGTAGCTGATCGAGGCGCTTTCAGTCTAAGGCGAACCAGTCTCCGAAACGGTTGCGAACCGCTCGGCCCAGAGCCGGGGCACTCTCATGGTAGATATCGGATCAGGCAGGTATCGTTAGAGAGTTCACGTGTTGAAACTTGGGAGCGAAATCGCCGGAATCGATGTCGGCATTATTCCAGAATAATTTTCCAGTCTATTGAATAAAAACGAAAATATTGCTTCTTTCATTATCGAGTGGGAATAGGGTCGGCTTCTCCATGATCGCCAACCGCATTGTCCTCTCCAGCGACCACGCCGCAATAGAACTCCGGCAAGCCATTGCTGCTCATATCGCGGCGCAAGGCTGGGTCGCGGTCGATATCGGACCGGTGACACATAAGAGCACACGGAAGCAGCCGCGCGAAACGTCGCTACAGGTGATTGCCGGTTTGGCATAATCCTGTGCGGTACCGGGCAAGGCGTCATGATGGCGGCGAACAAGGTGAAGGGCATCCGGTGCGGGATCTGCGACGATACATTTTCAGCCCGTATGATCCGCCAGCATAATGATGCCAACATGCTGTCCATCGGTGCGCGTGTAGTGGGCGAAGGGCTGGCGCTGGATATCGTGGATGCGTTCCTGAGCGCTCAGTTCGAGGGTGGGCGGCATGCGATGCGGGTGGACATGTTCGGCGCGCTGGAGGGGTAGCGCAGCCCGGGCAAGGCGACGGCAGAGGCGTTGATAGCGGCTGCATTCAGCGTTGACCGGGCCCTTGCGGAAGGTCTCAGATGCTTTTCTGGTTGACCCGTTTCGAAAGGTCGGCCGGGCTTTCCTTGCGTTCGGAATAGCGGTCAACGAGATAGTCGGCGCGGTCGCACGTCAGCAGGGTGAACTTCACCAGTTCTTCCATGACATCGACGATACGATCGTAATAGGGCGACGGAGCCATCCGTCCCGCCTCGTCGAATTCCAGGAAGGCCTTGGCCACCGAGGACTGGTTCGGGATGGTGATGAGCCGCATCCAGCGCCCGAGAATGCGCAGCTGGTTGACGGCGTTGAAACTTTGCGAGCCACCGCAGACCTGCATCACGGCGAGCGTCTTGCCCTGGGTCGGGCGGACACCGCCCAGCGAAAGCGGTATCCAGTCGATCTGGGTCTTCATCACGCCGGACATGGCGCCATGGCGTTCTGGTGAGCACCAGACCATGCCTTCCGACCAGATGACAAGGTCACGCAGCTCAGCGACTTTGGGATGCGTCTCGTCCGCCCCATCGGCGAGTGGAAGGCCGACCGGATCAAAGCTGCGCGTTTCGCAGCCGAGCCTTTGCAGGATGCGCGCAGCTTCCTCGTTTACGAGCCGTGAATAGCTGCGCGCGCGCAGGGAGCCATGAAGCAGCAGGATGCGCGGCTTGTGCGTGCTGATGGCCGGTGCAAGGAGGGCGTCGCGGTCAATCTCGCGGAAGCTGTCTTCATGGAGAGCGGGGCAATCAGATGTTTTGTTCATGCGTGTGCAGGTCTTTCTATCGCCTGAGAGGGGCGCTGTGCCGGGTGGCTGCTAGAGGGGCGTGGTGGCAGTGGCAGCTGGCTTGCGGACCAGCGCGCCTTCGAGAACCAGCGCCTCGGCAACTGTGTTCGAGATGGTGCCATACTTGCGGACATTCTTGTGCAGGAGATCAAGACGGGCGTCGGGCTCGTCTGTTTCCACGGTGATTTCATAGGTGACTGACAGCATTTTCGGCGGCGCGTCCTGGCGCACGCCGCGCAGGGTCAGGGAGACGCCACGCAAATCGAAATCGAGGAGGGGCGTGACGCGCTCAATGCCCTTCAGCATGCAGGCTGCGATTGAGGCAAGGAACAGTTCCGCCGGATTGAAGGCATCCGGCCGGCCTGAAAGATCGGTGTCGAGTGTCAGGACGGCGTCCTTGGTGCGGGCTTCGCTGCCATGTGCGTCAATGCGGCTGGCGGTGATTGAATACTCAAGCATGACCTGCCTCTGTTCCTGCGACCAGAAAGAATTCAGCCTTGTTCTCTGGCATTTCATCGTGTTCGGCTGGCGTCAGACGGGCATAAACCTCGATCAGGTTCCCATCGGGGTCGCGGAGCCAAAGTTCGTGCAAGGGCGTTCCGTGCCACGTGGTTCTTGGTGGCTTGTGAACCTGTGCACCGAGGTTCAGCGCGCGTTGATATGCTTCAATGACGGCTGCCTTTGATCCGACGTCGATGCCCAGATGATAGAGCGTGTCATGATGGAGCGTCTTTCCGTCCGTCACCAGGAGGACAAAGTTCAGGTTCAGATCTGGCCGGATGAAAGTTGCAAAGCGATGCGTCCAGTCTTTCGGCCACATTCCCAGAAGCCAGGCATAAAAGCGAGTGCTTTCCGGCAGGTCGCTGACCCTGATGCTGGCGTGGAATTCCTTCGCCTCTGGTCCGGCTGGCAAATCCATGAGGGCTTCAAAGATGGCAAGCCGCATGTCGATCTTGTCGCGTGCGCCTGCAAACCTGGCGCGGAAGTCTTCCGGCGTGAGGCCCGGATCGTCACTCGCCGGATCATCGATTGGCCAATGAAGCCGCTTCGCCGTGCCGGGCAGCCAAGGACAGATTTCCTCGGCGCAGAGCGTGATGACATAGTCGAAATCACCGGCATTCATGCCATCGACAGATTTCGACGTGTGACGGGTGATGTCGATGCTGCGCTCGGCCATGGCCGCAATTGCGTAGGGGTTTGGCTTCGTCGGCTTTGAACCTGCGCTGGCGACCTCGGCGCGGTCGCCGAAACGGTGCCGGGCGAGCCCTTCGGCCATCTGGCTGCGGGCGGAGTTGGCGACGCAGAGGAAAAGGAGACGCATGGGAGTTTCCTTCTAGTTTTCCGGGAAGGCATTGCGTGTGCGATTGGCGAACGCGACGAGGGATAGCATGACCGGCACTTCCACAAGCACGCCAACGACAGTAGCCAGCGCCGCCCCGGAGTTCAGTCCGAACAGGCTGATGGCGACCGCGACGGCCAACTCAAAGAAGTTCGATGTGCCGATCATGGCGCAGGGGGCCGCGATTTTGTGCGGCACCTTCCAGGCCCATGCGGCGGCGTAGGCCATGGCGAAGATGCCGTAGGACTGGATAATGATGGGCACCGCAATCAGGGCAATCACGAAGGGCTTCGCGACGATGGTTTCACTCTGGAACCCGAACAGGAGGACGATGGTTGCCAGCAGACCGATGACCGAGAGTGGCTTGATGCGCTGTGTGAAGGCGGTGATGGATGGTTCGCCGCCACGCTTCATCAGCGCCGTGCGCGTCAGGACACCTGCGATGAGCGGTATGACCACATAGAGACCGACCGAGAGAAGCAATGTTTCCCAGGGCACGGCGATGTCAGTGACGCCGAGGAGGAATGCAACGATCGGCGCGAAAGCGACGACCATGATCGCATCGTTCACGCTGACCTGCACGAGTGTGTAGTTCGGATCTCCCTTTGTCAGCTGGGACCAGACAAAGACCATGGCCGTGCAGGGGGCCGCGCCGAGCAGGATGAGGCCGGCGATATAGCCCTCGGCATCCTCGGCCGGGATGAAGGGGGCAAAGACGTGGCGGAAGAAGAGAACGCCGAGCGCGGCCATGGTGAAGGGCTTGATCAGCCAGTTCACGACCAGCGTAATGATGAGCCCTTTCGGCTTCTCGCCAACTCGGCGCATCGCCGAGAAATCCACCCCGATCATCATCGGCCAGACCATGGCCCAGATCAGGATGGCGACGGCAAAATTGACGTTGGCATATTCAAGCGCGGCAAGCTGCTGGAACGCGCCGGGTATGAGCACGCCGAGCCCGATCCCTGCGAGGATGCAGAGCCCGACCCAGACAGAGAGATAGCGTTCGAAATTTCCCATGAAGTGATCCTTCAGAAGCTGAATGAAAGCTGTGTGTAGCCAAGGCGTGCCAGCCAGTCTGGTGCATTGCCAGCGTCTTCCAAACGGAAGGCGGGCGGCGCGGAGGCTGCGCCGGTCACTTCGGCCAGCAGAAAAAGCGTGAATGCAGCGCGTTTCATGGCTCTCCCCGCCGCGAGGGATACGCGACACGTCACGTCCTAGAGGAGGTCGCACTTTATTTCAACATTCCATCGAATATTGATTTAACAGGAGACTCCGCGCAGTTCTGCAAGTGGCGTGCAGACGTCAGGTCGTCCATGACAACAATTCTCCACGAGCATTGAGAGCAACCGATTCACGGCGTCGATTTCTGCGCGGTAGATCATGCGCCGGCCATCGCGCTCAACGCTGACGAGGCCGGAATTGACGAGAATTGTGAGGTGGCCAGAGAGCTTGTTGGGTGCAAGGTCAAGATGTCCGGCAATCGCTCCGGCCTGCAGTCCCTCTTGTCCGGCCTCCATGAGCGCCCGGAAGGCCAGGAGGCGCGTTTCCTGGGAGAGGGCGGAAAGTTGCTTCAGTGTTTCAGTGAGGTCGGTCATCTGGTGCGCGTCCTAGGCAATCATTGAATCATACAGGATTTTCGCATGACGCAAATGCCGGATGGCCTCTTCACCATGGCCCGTCACTCTTGGAGCGTGCGAGCGTGCCGGTTCCAGCGCCAGATGTGCGCTGATCCCAGAAGCAGTGCGCCAGTCACCGTGAGGGGTGTTTCATAAGCGTGCAGGGCAGGGACAAAGGCCGCTGACACGAGCAGTGTGAGACCGAGAATCGCGAGCAAGGTGAAGCCTGTTCCGCCTCGCGATTTCCAGCTCCGCACGATGGCGAATCCCGACACAGGAAGCGCAGCCGCGACAAACGCCTTGTGTACCCATTCTGCTTCCGCGAAGACCCCGGCGACCGGGAGGAAAGCTGCAAGCAGGGGCAGCGCCATGCAGTGAATCAGGCATAGGCCCGACAGGGTGACGGCAGAGGCGTCAATCGCGGCTGCACGGGCAGTCATCAGAAGGCCACCCGTATGCCGACCCGGATGTTCTGGCCTGGAGCAGGGGCGACATCTTTCAGGACGGAGGTGGAATAACGCACTTCCTCGTCAGTGACGTTGCGCGCCTCAATGAAGGCTTCCGTGCCATCAGCGCCAAAACCGAAGTCTGACAGGTCTACTTCAGCCCGCAGGTCAAGCGTGGTGTAACCGTCTGTCGGGAGTTGGCCCGCACCGGCATCATCCTGATCGCCAGCCACAGTGATGGCTGCGCCGAGTTCCCAAGCACCCCAGTCCGCGCTTGCGCCGGCATTCAGGGTGACAGGCGGGATGAAGGGGACATTGCCGCCGCTATCAAGATCTGCATTCACAAAATCAACACTGGCATCGAAGGTCCAATCGGCGCTGAGCAGGCCATTCTTAAAGGTGTAATCGGCATAGATCTCGCCGCCGATGAAGCTGGCATCCTCCTGAACGAAGGCAAAGACCGGCAGGTCGTCTGCTTCGTCCACCTCGACACCGTCCTCAATGATGAGGCCAGGTGTCAGGAAGACAAAGTCGCTGAATTCGGTGACAAAGAGGTTGATCCCGATGCCGCCATTCGCCCCGCGCCAGCGCGCTGTGCCTTCAAGGTTCAGACCGCTTTCTTTTCCGAGCGCTGCGTTGCCGACTTCGAACTGTTCGGAGGCGAGGTGCGGACCAAAGGCGAACAGCTCACTCTCATTGGGTGCACGCTCTGTGTAGGAGAGCTGGCCGCCAAAAAAGACGCCGCTTTCGAAATGCCGGTGCAGGCCGACAGAACCGCTGAGAAGATCGAAATCGACCGATCCGGAAATCGTGTTATCAAGCTCGACGGTTTCAATACGCAGGCCGCCCTCGACGCCCAGTCCGTTGCCCCATTCGCGGGTCTCGTAAAGAAAGGCGCCGATGCTTTGCGTCTTTGTCGGGGTGATGAAAGCCTCGTCGCCGAAAGCGCTGAGTTCCTTGTCGATGAATTGCAGGCCAAAGGCGCCGCTGTAATCGCCAAGCGTGTGGCCGAATTCCACGCGCCCCTCCACACCTTCGGACTTGTAAACGGTACCGGCTTCACCCGGTGCCTCGAACTCGGTGTGATCGTAATCGGCGATGGCCAGCGTCGCGACAATGTCGGTCAGGAAGCCATTATTGACGGAGATGCCGCCGCGTATGTCCACGCGGGTCTGTTCCAGGTCGATGAAGGGGGATTCTTCCCCTTCTTCCTCATGATCTTCGCCTTCTTCCTCCTCGTCATGGCCATGTTCGTGCCCGCCGTGACCGGGCAGGCCGTACTCCGCTGTCTGCTGGCGCACGGCAATACCAAGGAAGGTCGTGTCGCCAATCCAGCTCAGGCCGGCGGCGAGGGTCTGTGTTTCTGCAAAGGAATTTTCCAGCGTATCGCGGGCTTCTGCCTCTTCGTCATGTTCGTGTTCTTCGCCCTCGTGTTCCGCTTCTTCGGCCTCCTCCAGAGCGCGGAAGCGGGACGATTCTGCGAAATCCGGAATGTCGAAGTCACCGAAATCGCGCTGGGACGCCGACAACGTGAAGACCAGCGGGCCCCCGGTGAACTGCGCGCGGCCTGCCAGCTCCGTCCCTTCATTGACGCTGTTATAGGCGCCGAAAAGTTCGGCCGAGACCGGTTTCTCGGGGCGGCTTTCGACGATCAGTCCGTCGATCACATTCACCACACCACCAATGGCTTGACCGCCATAGGCCAGCGCGGCCGATCCACGCAGGATTTCGATCCGTTCGGCATCAATGCCGTCGGCGGCGACCTGGTGGTCCGGCGAGGCCGCCGAGGCATCAATCACGCCAATGCCATTGGTCAGTACCTGTACACGTTCTGCGCCTAGGCCGCGCAGGACCGGACGGCTGGCGGCCTGACCGAAAAAGGTGGTGGACACGCCGGGCTGGCGGTCCAGCGTGTCGCCAAGCGAACCGGCAAGCATTTCCAGGACGTCTTCACGCTCGATTACAGTGGCATTGCCAATCAGCTCATCTGCCGTGCGATCCGGGCCCGGTGCGGTGACGATCACAGGGGAGGCTCTCAATTCCTGGTCTTCGACCTGTTGTGCATGGGCCATTGCAGCCAAAAGCGGTCCGCTGGCCACCGCCAGGAGAAGGAAACGGGACATAAGATACTCTTTCGGTTTCGTTACAATATAACATTTGATTAGTAAGGAAAGCAAAAGTTGGCAAGAGGTTTTAACGTGGAGGGCTATTGGTTGTTTTTCGTGTTACCTGAGGGCAACACGCCACTTGCATTCATCGCGCGGGATCGCACGAAAACCCGCCGTTTTCGGACCAGGCGCCATCGCGAAAGAGATACGTTCTAGCGCCTGTCGTCATGTGATTGGAGGCCGAATGTCCGCCGTCGAGAGTGCCAATCACCGATCAGACCAGGCGCGGAAAGCACATCCGGATGATGCTTCACACGGCCGGAAGCGTTAGTGTCGTAGAATAGCTGCGGACATCTGTTTCGGCGCCGTCGGGCGCATTTGAGATATGCCTGACCAGAAGCGTGAACGGGCCAGTGCGATCCAGCGTGATGAGAGCCTTCCCCACTTCATCTGTGCGATAGATGTCGCCATCTTCTTTTCCCGCAGAGCCGTCATAGGCTTCGATCACAGCAAGTTCCGCCCCGGCCAGCGGCTGGCCCTCGAACGTGACGGTCACCGATATGGGCGTACCGGTACGGAAGGGTTCTGCATCCGTTGCAATTGATATCGACAGTCGGCTGTCCGTCTTGATCAGGGGCGGCAAGTCGGCCTGGCCTACAATCACGATGGACTCTGAAAGGGTGGCCGTCTGAGAGGTGAGGTGTTCGGTCTCAGCTGGCAGATTTTCCGGATCCACACCGTCGGCGCCCAGGCGGACAAATGTGCCCTCGACCAGCGCAACCGCGCCCTTGCGCCCCAAGCGCTCACCGGTGGAAAAGCGATAAACGCCTGTTGCCCCGAGCTGGCTTTCCAGCATGGTCAGGGTGCTGAAGGGCTCGACCCGGTCAAACGGCGCCAATTGGCCATCCGGCGAGATGATCGTGAAACTATCGCTATGCAGGGCGGTTTCCGGGTCTGGAAAGCGATCGCTGAAACTCGCAACGACTGTGACCTTACCGCCTTCCGGAACAGTCAAACTGTTGGGAAGCAGGAAGCCGGCATGTCCAAAAGCCGCACTTGCTGGCAGCAAGAGGGCTGCCGCCGAAACACCCAACACTATGCGAATGTTCATTACTTCACCTCTTCGACCTGTCTGTCAGAGCGAAGGCGGTCAGTCAGGGCGCCGATGTCCGGGGTCACGAAACTGCGAATGACAGTCCGGGCTTCTTCAATTGCCGCATCAACAGTTGTTTGCTTGTCCTGGACTTTCCCGGCAAGGCCCAGAAGTGGGGTGTAAAGAGCCTCGGTCTCACCCTGAATGGTGATGGCAAAGCGGGTGTTTTCAGCTTCAATTGCGTTCCACTCATCGCGCACGCCCGCCCAGAACTCTTCTGTTGCTTTCCAATAGGCCTCGGCAGTCTCGATTGAGTAATCGTCGAAGCGTCGATACGTGTTCACACCAACCTCGCGTGCGATAATTTGCGGTTCACCGCTCAGGACGAGCTTGGAATTATCCTGTTCGTGAACCCATCCCTGCGGGGTCAGAACGTGCCTGTTGACCGCGTCAACGGCGTGGTAATCGTCGCGTGTCGTCATGTCTCTCCGGGGCAGGGGGCGCCACTCCGTCGGCGGCTCCCATTGCGTCACGCCATCCTCGTGGGTCCAGCGGCCAACGGCGCCATAACGCGGGGCATCATCGACCTGATAGACAGTCTGCGACCATGCTCCAGCACGTTCTTCTGCAGGAACGTCGCGCCACTCCCAGGCATTACCGCCGATGAAGACCAGGATGCGCGCCGGTTCATAGCGCCAGTCCTGTCGCCAATGCTTGACGACGAAGGGGGCGTCTTCCGGACCGACAACAAGCAGGTGCTGAAGGGAAATGAAATCGCCGCGATCTTCAATGACCCGAACGCTTTCATAGCCGCCGGAGAGTTTGGGCGCTTTCAGCCGATACCCCTCGACGAAGGACACGGTTTCCGTGAAGTCGAAAGTCACCTTGTAGTCACCGGCCATGGCAAGAATGGCCTGTCGGTCCTGTTTGAGGCGGGCAGGTCTTTCAGAAGCAATCAGGTCTGACCGCGCTGCGCTGTATGCGGTCGGGGCGGCGCCATTTGTCGTGCATCCAGTCATCAATGTGCCAGCAAGCAGCGCAGCGATGAGTGTGTAGTTGTGTCTGATCAACATGATGATTCCTCTGTATTCCCCAAATTTCACTATTCCCGCTATCTCGAATGCGAATGACTTGCAATATCAAAATGACCCTTGTAGCACTGCGATTGAGAATCGTTTGCATATAGTGAGGTCCCCATGAAAGACGTTCAGACACTTGGCGCAGCGTGCGCTTTCGCACGGCCACTGCTCGCCGTTTCCATTTTATCTTTGGGTGCGCTTGGCGCGCTGGCACAGGAGACGGTTGAGGAGACGGGGGGTGACTCGAATAGGCGTTTTGACGCCATCACGGTCTATGGGACCTCGAACCCGCTGCCGGTCTTTGACTATCCGGGTCAGGTCAGCGTCATCGACCGGGAAGCGATCGACACGCTGGCGCCCAGCGCCCCGTCGGACCTCTTGCGCAATGTGCCGGGAGTCGATTTCGCCGGCGGTCCACGCCGGACAGGCGAGACGCCGAGTATACGCGGACTGTCAGGAGAGAACGTGCTGATCCTGCTGGACGGAGCGCGCCAGTCCTTCATCTCAGCCCATGATGGACGGTTCTTCCTGGATCCGGAAATCATCGGGACGGCGGAAGTGGTTCGTGGTCCGGCGTCTGCGCTCTATGGTTCCGGCGCCGTCGGTGGCGTGCTGGCCTTCGAGACGGTCGACGCGGCCGACCTGCTGCGTGAACACGAAACGGTCGGCGCGCGGGTGAGGGCAGGATATCAGAGCGCCAGCGAGGAGACTTTCGGTACGCTGACTATGTTCGGCGCGCATGATGGTTTTGACGGGGTTGCAAGCTTTGGCCTCCGCCAGTCGGGTGATATCACGCTGGGGTCGGGTGCCGACCTGTCGTCGGACGATGAGATCGATAACGGGCTGTTCAAACTTGGCTATGCCTTCAGCGACGCCCTATCAGCTGATGTTTCGTGGCAGCGTTTCGCGAACACAGCCACCGAACCAAATAACGGGCAGGGCACGCTCGGTACAGGTGATGCGATTCTTGATCGCAATGTCGAAAAGGATATTGAAAGTGAGGTCTGGCGCGCCGGTCTTGCCTTCGATCCGGCCAGTCAGTTCATTGACGCACGCCTGACCATCTACCAGTCGACGTCCTTTGTTGATGAGTTTGATACGACCGTTCCACGAACGACTCTGCGCGAGATCGAAACAATCGGTCTGTCCCTGCGAAATGCAGCGCGGTTCGATGTCGGCGGTACAGCCATGACACTCACTTTGGGTGGGGACTGGTACCGGGATGAGCAGACCGGAACCGATTCGACGTCCGTCGGCGAAGACCGAGCCGGTGTGCCGAATGGCAGTTCGGAGTTCGCGGGCCTGTTCGCACAGATCGAGACCGAGATCGACAGGCCGTTCGGGCTTCCCGGCCACCTGATCGTCATCCCGGCTGTACGCTATGATGAATTCAAGAGCGACGCAGATGTCAGTACGGAAGAAAGCTCCGACACGAAAGTCTCCCCGCGCTTTGCGGCGAGCTACGGTCCCGTGAAATGGCTTCGCGTCTTCGGATCGTACTCGGAAGGCTTCCGTGCGCCGTCCATCAACGAGCTTTACCTTGACGGCGTTCACTTCCCGGTGCCGCACCCGATCCTGTTCAACCCGGCCATGGGCCAGTTCGTGTTCGTCAATAATAATTTCGTCCCGAACCCTGGCCTCAAGCCTGAAACCAGCGAAACGCTTGAATTCGGCATCGGGGTCGATTTCACGGATCTGCTCACGGACGACGATCACCTGCAGGGGAAGATTTCCTATTACAAGAGTGATGTACAAGACCTGATCAATCTCAGTGTCGACTTCACCTATGACCCCACCTGTTTCGCCGCGCCGGCGTTCTTTCCATGCACAGCAGGGACGACGAACTCTGCCAACGTCGATGCGGCGGAACTGGAAGGCATTGAGGCTGAATTCGCCTATGATGCAAACCGGCTCTATGGGCGGGTAACCTTCGCCTCGATTGACGGAACCGATACCGTGACAGGTGCGGATGTTGGCGCTTTGACTCCCGACCGGATTGCATTTGACATGGGAGTCAAGGTTCCTGAATGGCGCGCGCGGTTTGGCACGCGCATTCAGGTTGCCGGTGATTTCGAGCGGCGTGACTTGAATGGGGCCAGTGCACTTGAGATCGTCGAGGTGCGCGATGGCTATGCGGTGCTTGATCTGTATGCGAGCTGGCGGCCCGGCTTTACGGACGGGCTGCGCTTTGATGCAGGGGTCGAAAACGTATTTGACGAGGATTATGAACGCGTCTTCGCGGGCGTTTCAGAGCCCGGCCGCAATTTCAAGATCGCCGCTTCGTGGCAATTTGGTCGCTAGGCTTACTCGTTCCACTGACGTGCCGACTGCAAGATGAGGCGGGACGCCATAGATGCGGACCCTACGGAAGGGAGGAACCGCTATTTCATCGCCAGAATGGGTCGCTATTGTATCGATGTAAGTAAACATCGGACGGGAGCGACCCATGGAACAGGCACAAGACTTTCTGGACGAGAGCCTGGCGCTTGATCGTCTTCTGTCGGGTCGGCCGGATTCGGACTTTGAGCTGGTCACCCAGTTCAAGGCGTGGACCATAAATGATGTACTGAGGCACCTTCATTATTGGAACTGGATGGCGTGGCTGCAGCTGAATGACGAGGCGCTTCTGGTTGCCCAAATGAGCGAAATCGCCCGTGCAGGCGGCATGCGACCGGTCGAGCGCGCGCATGTCGATGGCGCCGGCGGACTGGCCTTGCTGACCTTGTGGAAGGCGCAGGCTCAGGCGACGGCGCAGGCTTTCAGGACCGCAGACCCGAAAGCGCGGCTGAAATGGGCGGGGCCTGACATGAGTGCACGCTCCTCCATCACAGCCCGCCTGATGGAGACATGGGCGCATGGGCAGGAAGTCTATGACCGCTTGGGAGAGACCCGCGTAGAGGCCGACCGGATCCGCAATATTGTCGTGCTGGGTATCAATACGTTTGGCTGGACGTTCCGCAATCGAAAGCTGGACGTGCCGGCGGCAATGCCGTTCGTTCACCTGACCGCGCCTTCAGGCGATGTGTGGACCTATGGGGATGAAAGTACGGCGGAGCGCATTGCGGGCAGGGCAGACGAGTTTTGCCAGGTCGTGACCCAGACACGCAACATTGGCGATACACAGCTCCAGGTTCAGGGCCAGACGGCGGAAATCTGGATGGCCTATGCACAGTGCTTCGCCGGGAAACCAGAAACACCTCCGGAAGCCGGTGCGCGGACAAAGCATTCGTCCTAGGGGCAGGGGGAGTGGACAAACCCGCCTGCGCCTGACAGCAGGGTAGGCAAATTCAAACTTTCAGGGACAAACAACCATGTCGATCCTCCTTCTCGAAAAGCGCGGCCCCATTGCAGTAATGACGCTGAACCGGCCGGACATGATGAATGCGCTTGGCCAGGAGGGCGATGGCCCGGCAGTCGCGCAGGTCTGCGCAGAAGTGGTGGCCGACAAGTCGATCCGGTGTGCGATCCTGACAGGCTCCGGCCGTGCCTTCTCGGCAGGCGGGGACGTGAAGGCGATGAAGGAACGGACCGGTGCGTTTGGCGGCAAGCCGTATGACGTGCGCAGTGGCTATCGCGACAATATCCACGTCATCGTGCGGTCGCTCTACAATCTTGAAGTGCCACTGATTTCCGCGATCAACGGCCCGGCCATTGGCCTCGGTTGCGACGTGGCCTGCATGGCAGATATCCGGCTCGCAGCCGACCATGCCAAGCTGGGCGTTACGTTTCTCAAACTGGGACTCATTCCGGGCGATGGCGGAGCCTGGCTGTTGCCACGCCTGATAGGCGCGTCGCGAGCAGCGCAGTTGCTGTTCACCGGCGATGTGATTGACGCCGCAACCGCCAAGGAATGGGGTCTCGTGTCCGAGATATATCCGGTAGACCAGTTGATGGATGAGGCAATGAAACTGGCAGAGCGCATTTCAGGACAGCCGCCGCAGGCATTGCGCCTCGCCAAGACGCTGATGCGTCAGGCCAATACGGCCTCATATGACACGATCATGGAAATGTCGGCCGCTGCACAGGCCCTGATGCACGAGACCGAAGACCATATGGAAGGCGTAAACGCGATACTGGAGAAGCGCAAACCCGAGTTCAAGGGCCGCTAGATTTCGCCGCGTACGTCCTTGATGACGCCGGAAAAGTCGAGGCCGCCAAAGCCTTTTTCATCCAACTTGCCATAGATCGCCTCGGCCATTTCGCCGAGGCGAATCTCGGCACCTGACGCTTTTGCCGCCTCAGCAGCGAGATGCAGGTCCTTCAGCATCATCGCGACAGCGAAACCGGGCTGGTAGTCGCGATTGGCCGGGGATGCGGGCACCGGGCCGGGGGCAGGGCAATAGGACGTCATCGACCAGCATTGTCCTGATGCTGTCGACGAGATGTCGAAGAAGGTCTGCGCGTCGAGGCCGAGCTTTTCGGCGAGGTTGAACGCCTCGGACGTTGCGATCATGGAAATGCCGAGCAGCATGTTGTTGGCAATCTTGGCGGCCTGTCCGTTGCCACTGCCACCGGCATGGAAGACGTTCTTTCCCATGATTTCAAGCAGGGGCCTGGCGCGCGCGAAACCGTCTTCCAGTCCGCCGCACATGAAGGTGAGCGTGCCAGCCTCGGCACCTGCGGTGCCGCCTGAGACGGGTGCGTCGACCATCGTGAAGCCTGCCGCTTCAGCCTGCCTCGACGCTTCACGTGCGTCTTCAACGGATACGGTGGAGCAGTCGAGGAAAAGCGTACCCTTGGGCGCATTCGCGGCGACGCCATCGGGCCCAAAATAGACACTGAGGACGTGCTTGCCGGCGGGGAGCATGGACACCACGACTTCGGCATCGCTCACCGTTTCAGCCACGCTTGCCGCGCCTTTAGCGCCCGAGGATTCAGCTTTGGCGATGGCATCCTTGTTGAGATCGAAGGCGCGGACCTGATGGCCTGCTTTCGCGAGATTGGCGCACATGCCGGCGCCCATGTTTCCGAGACCGATGAAGGCGATGCGTGTCATGCGTGGCTCCTAGCGATCCTTGAATTCAGGTGTGCGCTTTTCGGTGAAGGCCGTCATGCCTTCTTTCTGGTCTTTTGTTCCGAACAGACCCTGGAACAGGCGGCGCTCGAAACGGACACCCTCAGTGGTCGGCAGTTCCAGCGCGCGGCCGACCATTTCCTTAGCAGCCATGAGGGATGGCAGGGAGTAAGACGCGATTTCGTTGGCAGCCTTCATGGCCTCGTCCATCAATGAATCATGCGGCACGACGCGGGAGATAAGCCCGATGCGATCGGCCTCAGCCGCGTCAATCATGCGGCCGGTGAGGACCATGTCCATGGCCTTGGCCTTGCCGACGGCCTTGGTGAGGCGGATGGAGCCTCCCATGCCGGGGGTGACGCCAAGCTTGATTTCAGGCTGGCCGAACTTCGCCTTGTCTGAAGCGATGATCAGGTCGCACATCATGGCGAGCTCGCAGCCTCCGCCGAGGGCGAACCCGTTGACCGCCGCAATGATCGGTTTGCGTGATGCGGCAAACCGGTCCCAACCGGCGAAATAGTCCTGCATATACATGTCGGAGAAGCCCTGCGGCTGCATCTCCTTGATGTCGGCGCCAGCGGCGAAGGCGCGGCCCTCGCCTGTCAGCACCGTGACGGCGACGTCCGGGTGCCTGTCGAGCTCGGCAAACAGGGCAGCGATCTCGGCCATGGTCTCGGCATTGAGGGCGTTGAGGCTGTCGGGCCTGTTCAGCGTGACGAGGGCGACGCGGCCGGTATGTTCGAAAGTGATCGTGTTGAAGTTCGCCATGTTGCTTAACCCATTGTCGGAATGATGAAGGCCTGGTCGCCGATTTCGTCGCCTTCGGGCCAGCGCTGGGTGACCGTCTTGATCTTTGTCCAGAACCGGACACCTTCAGGCCCGTGCTGGTTTGTGTCACCAAACGCGGACCGCTTCCACCCTCCGAACGTGTGATACGACACCGGAACAGGGATCGGAACGTTAACGCCGACCATGCCGACATTGACCTGCGCGGCAAACTCGCGCGCGGCCCGGCCATTGGAGGTGAAGATGGCGCAGCCATTGCCATATTGGTGATCGGAGGCGAGCGAGGCTGCCTGTTCCAGAGTTTCCGCACGTACGACCTGCAGGACAGGGCCGAAGATCTCTTCCTTGTAGGACTGCATGTGCGGTTTCACATTGTCGAACAAGGACGGGCCGATGAAGAAGCCATTCTCGTGGCCCTGCAGCGTGTGGCCGCGGCCATCCATCAACAGGTCTGCCCCCTCGTCGACACCCATCTGGATGTAGGACTCGACCTTGGCCTTGTGGGCGGCTGAGACGACGGGGCCGTAATGGGCGTCGGCGTCGGTCGAGATGCCGACCTTGAGGGTGCGGGCGGCGTCGAGCATGCGCTCAACGAACTCATCACCGGTCTTCTTGCCGACTGTGACGGCGACGGGCAGGGCCATGCAGCGCTCGCCCGCAGAGCCATAGGCAGCTCCCACAATATCCTTCACCGCCTGCTCCATGTTGCAGTCCGGCATGATGATGCCGTGGTTCTTCGCGCCGCCCATGGCTTGGACGCGTTTGCCGTGGCTGGTGCCTAGGCTGTAGACGTATTGGGCAATGTCGGAGGAACCGACGAAGCTGACCGCCTTGATGTCAGGATGGGTTAGGATCGCATCGACCGAGACCTTGTCGCCATGCACACAGTTGAGAACCCCGGCAGGCGCGCCAGCTTCCAGCATCAGCTCGGCGAGGCGAAGCGGGACAGAAGGATCTTTTTCGGACGGCTTCAGGATGAACGTGTTACCGCAAGCAATCGCCACAGCCGACATCCAGCAGGGGATCATGGCGGGGAAGTTGAACGGCGTGATGCCAGCGACGACGCCGAGAGGCTGGCGCATGGAATAGACATCGATGCCGGGCCCAGCGCCTTCGGTATATTCGCCCTTTTGCAGATGGGGGATGCCGCAGGCGAATTCGACCACGTCAATGCCGCGCTGAACGTCACCTTTTGAGTCCGCCACGACCTTGCCATGCTCGGACGAGAGCAGTTCAGCAAGTTCGTTGATGTTTGCCTCCAGCAGGCGCTTGAACTCGAACATGACGCGGGCGCGGCGCTGGGGATTAGTCGTGGACCAGCCGAGGAAGGCGGCCTTGGCGCTATCGACGGCCGCGCCGAGTTCTGCCTCGGTTGCAAGCTGGACCCGCGCCTGAACCTCACCCGTGTTCGGATTGTAGATATCGCCGAAGCGGCCGGATTTGCCGACGACCTGCTGGCCATTGATGAAGTGATGCACGTCGCGCATGGGCAGGTATCCCTTTGATTGCCATTTTGAGCCAGCTTAAGACCAGTGTTTCTTCTGGTAAATGAAGATAAATGCAGCTTATACCTGAGTTTTTGCAGGCGAGCGACATGAACTGGGATGACCTGAAGCTGTTCCTGGTGGTGAGTCGCCAGCAGAAGCTGGATCTGGCAGGCGCTGTCCTGCATCAGGACCCGACGACGCTCAGCCGGCGATTGCGCCGGCTGGAAGCTGACATTGGCCAGACGCTGTTTGAGCGAACCCGCAGAGGGCATGTGCTCACACCTGAAGGTGAGGCGCTGGCAGAGCGCGCCGAAGCGATAGAAGCGATCACGCTCGGCATTGGGGATACGGGCGAAGGCGGGCGATCACTCGTCGGGAAGGTCAGACTGGGCGCAACAGAAGGGTTCGGCACGGCCTTCATCGCCCCCATTCTGGCGCAGTTCGTGAAGGAATGGCCGGGGATCGAAATCGACCTGATCGCACTGTCAGGCCTGGTCAGCGTGCCGAAACGCGAAGCCGACATGTCTGTGCTGCTGACCCGGCCCAAGGCGGGCCGGATGAAGGTGCGCAAACTGACGGATTATTCGCTCAGGCTTTATGCCAGCCGTGACTATCTTGCGGCGAGGGGGCCGATCGATACGGTCGATGTCCTGAGCGACCACAGGCTGATCGGTTATGTGGACGATCTTATCTATTCGCCCCAGCTGCGTTACTTCGACGAAGTTCTGCCGGGACTGCACCCGGGATTGTCCAGCCCGAGTATCATTGCCCAGCTTGAGATGACCCGCGCCGGTTCAGGGCTTTGCATCCTGCCGAAATTCATCGCGAACAGGCACGCCGATCTTGTGCCGATCCTGACGGACGCCATCGAGGTGAACCGGTCCTTCTGGCTGGCCGTGCATGAGGATCTCGCCGATCTGGCACGGATCAAGGTCCTGTCGGAATATGTCGTTCAGAAGGTCAGAGCGCGGCAGGATGAATTCTGATCCCGCCCAGCGCCAAGAGCGATCAGGCAACGACAGACGAATCATACATGGCCTGAATATCGGATTCGGCGATTCCGAGTGATGCCAGGACCTCCTTCGTATGCTGGCCCATACGGGGAGACGGTCCTTTGGGGCCGTCATCGGTGCCGGGAAACCGGACGGGTGAGGCCGGGGCAGGGTAGGTTGAGCCGTCGCCCTTGGCACTCGGGGTCTGCACGATAGCGCCAGACGCAAAGGCCTGCGGATCCTGCGCAACTTCGCCGAGCGTCTGGACCGGCGCCCAGGCGATGGAGTTGGCGTCGAGGCGCGCGGATATTTCCTCGCGGGTATATTTGGCGAAGCCTTCGTCGATGATCGCGACAACGTCTTCCATATTCTGGCGACGTCCCTTCGCCGTGACGTAACGCGGATCGTCTGCCAGGTCCTCGCGGTCGATGACCTTGCACATGGGCACCCAATCGACGTCGCCCTGACGGGCCACGATACATATCCAGTGATCGTCGGCCGTCTTGTAGAAATTGGACAATGGGACGATCTGCTCGGTACGGCCCTTGGTCGACGCGATGCGTCCGAAGAAAAGCTGGATCGCGAAATCCGAACCCATGGCGTAGAGGCCGGTCCGAAACAGGGACGCTTCGACCAGGCGGCCTTTGCCGGTCCGCTGGGCTTCCACCAACGCGGCGCAGATTCCGGCTGCAGCAGACATTGACGTGGTGTGATCGCCAAAAGCGGTGCGCAGGGCGAATGGATCCTGGCCTTTCGGGATGGTCAGACGGGCCACCCCTGTCCTGCTCCAGAAGCTGGCAATGTCGAAGCCGGGCCGGTCTGCATCAGGCCCTTCGAGGCCGTAGCCTGTGAGGGAGCAATAGACGAGTTTCGGGTTGAGGCTGCAGAGGCTGTCATGATCCATGCCCGAGCGCTTCAGGCCGCCGGGCCGGACATTGGTGAGAAAGACGTCAGCTTCAGCGGCCAGTTTGCGGACAATTTCCTGCCCTTCCGGCGTGGTCGTATCGACGACGATTGATTTCTTGCCGCGATTGTCAAAGTCAAAGACCGGGTTGTCCTGGTAATCGGTACCTATCGAGCGGAAGAAATTGCGAATCGGATCACCGCCAGGTGGCTCGACTTTGATCACCTCGGCGCCCCAGTCTGCGAGAATACACCCTGCACCCGGCGCGGCCATATAGGTGGCATACTCAACGACTTTAAGACCTTCCAGCATGCCTTCAACCTCTTCTCAGACCATCCATTTTCTTGTGAACAAGGTTGGACTCTGCAGGTGTAAAAGGGAAGGGGGAGTCAGCGTCCATTCCGGACCTGACGTCGGGACACCGGACCGAAGTGACCTACTTTTGAAGGCCTAGAAACTGAAATTCGGGAGCTTGTCGATGGCTGCCTTGAGCGCTTCGCCCCAGCCAGAGGAGATGGTTCGAAAATACGGATCATCCGACGGTATCCGACGCTGTATGCCGGTTTCGAATGAACCTGAACGGTAGGCGTGCATGTCCAGGGGCATTCCAACCGCGAGATTGGCCTTGAGCGTTGAGTCAAAGGACACATAAAGCAGCTTGATCGCATCCTCAAAGCTCATGGCCGGGTCAAAGGCGCGCAGGATGATCGGCCGGCCGTATTTGGTTTCGCCCGCCTGAAAGAAGGGGGTTTCGTCGCTCGCTTCAATGAAATTGCCCTCGGGGTAAATCAGGAATAGGCGCGGCTCCATGCCCCTGATCTGCCCGCCGACAATCATCGTCGCGCCAAACGTGCTTTCTGCCGTTTGGCCCTCTTCAGCCTGCGAGTGGATGACTTCTTTCAGCGTGTCACCCACCAACCGGGCGACCTGGAACAAGGTTGGCGCAGCCAGAAGTGTCTGTTTGCGTTCCGCCGGGACCACAGATCGCTCATCGAGCAGGCTGATGACAGCCTGAGTCGTCGCCAGGTTGCCGGCCGTCATGATCGTTATGACGCGGTCACCTTCGACCGACCATGTGAACATCTTGCGGAATGTGGAGATATTGTCGACGCCCGCATTGGTGCGGGTGTCCGACATGAATAGCAGGCCTTTATCAAGACGTAGCGCGACGCAGTAGGTCATGCGGTTTCCATAAAATCCCTAATTGAGCCGACCAGCGTTACTGCTGGACCTGCAGGGATACAAGCAGGGATTCTTTACTATCACCGAAGACGATGCCCGAGATCGGCGCAGCCTGGTCATAGTCGAGTCCCGTCGCGATTCTGACGTATCGCTCGTCGGGCGAGATGACGTTCGAAACGTCGAAACCAACCCAGCCGAGATCTGGAACATGTGCTTCCGCCCAGGCGTGGCTCGCTTCCTGAAACACGCGATCATCCATCATCAGGTAGCCGCTCACATAGCGGGCCGGATAGTTGAGGAGGCGTGCGGCGCTCACGAACGCATGGGCGTGATCCTGGCAGACACCGTGTCCTGCGCGAAGGGCTTCTTCGGCTGTTGTGCCCGAATCGGTGCGGTCGGTTTCATAAACGATGGCCTCCCGGATCGAGGCCGAAAGTTCGTGGAGGCGAGCGATGGGGTCGGGATTTTCCTTCAGGTCACTGGCGAGTTTCCGTATCAGCTTGCCCGGACGGGTGAGGGCGGTCTGACGCCGGAAATACCAGAGTGGTGTGTAGCCACCATGAGGGCCGGTGACGCCTGCTGTCGCGATCGTATCGATGTCACCTGAGCACGTGATCGCGATTTCGGTCTGGCCGGGATCCAGACTGATCAGGTGGACCCTGTTACCATGCTGATCGTCGAAAGCACACTCCGTGCGGCCACCTTCAATCTTGATATCCCAGTTGTCTATAGTCTGGCATTGACCCGATTTGGGTGTCAGGCGGATTTGCTGCAGCGCATAGGGAACCGGCTGGTCGTAGGAATAGTGCGTCTTGTGGTTGATGTGCAGTCGCATGTTTATTCGTAGAACCTGTAGTCGGTTTCTATTTGCGCGGCGAGGGCGGCATTGGCTCGCAGGAATTCTCGGATGAATTCATGGAGGCCGAAATCGATGATGTCATCAATTGTCCGTCCTGTCAGGCTCGCCTCCAGGCCTGCCACAAGATCATGACACGTCCTGCGATCACCATATTCGCTTTCGAGCGCAGCAAGGTGGCCAACCAGTTCATCATAGCAATAGGCAAGCGAGCGCGGCATGCGCGCGTCAAGGATCAGGAATTCCGCAATCGCTTTGGGATTGGCGTTGCCGGGGTAGAGCCAATGGAATGACTTGTCTGCTGATGCAGAGCGCAGGATCATTTCCCACTGAACATTATCCAGCGACGAGCCGACGGACGCCCCCGTGGGCAGAAGCACATAATACTTCACGTCAAGAATGCGGGCCGTGTTGTCTGCCCGCTCTATGAGAGATCCGATGCGCGAAAAACTGAAAATATCGTTGCGCAGCATCGTGCCCTGGAGCGCCCCGCGTACCAAAGCGCTCAGTTGACGGACGGCTGTCAGGACCTTGGGGAGTTCTGCTTGCGATACCGGCCTCTTCAGCATTTCCTTGAGCTGCATCCAGCCGTCATTGACGGCTTCCCAGACTTCACGGGTCAGAGCAGTTCGTGTTGCCCGCGCATTGTCCCGTGCCGCGCGCATGACGGAATAGACACTCAAAGGATTGGTCTTGTCCCGCAAAAGGAAGTCGACTGCCGAATTGGGAGAAATCGTGTCGTGACGGGCGTAATAGGCATCAAGGCAGCCAACGGTGGTGAGGACGGACGCCCATTCATCTTCGCCAGCCGCCGCGCGGGTCAATGCCATGCGAAAGCCTGCCTCGACGAGACGTGCGGTGTTTTCGCTGCGTTCAAGGTATCTGGACAACCAGAGCAACCCGCCTGCGGTCTTGCCTAGCATGGGATCATTCCTCCAGCACCCAGGTATCCTTGGTGCCGCCACCCTGGCTGGAATTCACGACCAGTGAACCTGCCTTCATCGCAACGCGGGTCAGGCCGCCCGGTGTGATGTCGATGCTGTCGGGCGAAACCAGCACATAGGGTCTCAAGTCGACATGTCGCGGAGCCAGCCCGTCGCGGGCGAGGACGGGGACAGTTGAAAGCGCGAGTGTGGGCTGGGCAATGTAGTTCGAAGGATTGGCCTCCAGCTTGGCCCGGAATGCTGCCAGTTCGCGCTTACTCGCAGCAGGACCCACCAGCATGCCATAACCGCCGGAGCCGTGAACTTCCTTGACGACGAGTTCGGCCAGATTTTCCAGGACATATTTCAGGGAGTCAGCTTCGGCGCATCTGTACGTCGGCACGTTTTTCAGGATCGCGGTCTGGCCGGTATAAAACTCCACAATGTCCGGCATGTATGAGTAGATCGCCTTGTCGTCAGCGATGCCTGTGCCCGGCGCATTCGCCAGAGTGATTCCCCCAGAACGGTAGACATCCATGATTCCCGGAACACCAAGAAGCGAGTCCCGGTTGAAGTTTAGCGGGTCAATGTATTCGTCATCTATGCGGCGATAGAGAACGTCAACTGGCTGAAAGCCCTGCGTCGTGCGCATGGCGATGCGTCCATCCACGACCCGTAAGTCATGCCCTTCGACAAGCTCGGCACCCATCTGGTCTGCCAGGAAGGCGTGCTCAAAATATGCCGAATTGTGGAGGCCGGGAGTGAGAACGGCAACCGTCGGACTGCCTGTGCAGCGATTTGGTGCGCATTTGCCGAGGGACCTGCGCAGGAGCGACGGATAGTTGCTGATCGGCTGGACTTTTATCTGCGAGAAGAGTTCAGGGAACATCTTCAGCATCGTCTCCCGGTTTTCCAGCATGTAGGAAACCCCGGACGGCGTTCTGGCATTGTCTTCAAGAACGAAGAATTCATTTGCCCCCGTTCGCACAAGATCCGTACCGACGATGTGAGTGTAGACGCCTCCTGGCGGCGTGACGCCAATCATCTCGGGCAGAAAGGCCTCATTCTGCGCGATGAGGTGTTCCGGGATACGTCCGGCGCGAATGATTTCCTGACGATGGTAGATGTCGTGTAGAAAGGCATTGATTGCACGAACACGCTGTTCGATGCCTCTCACGAGAAGCCGCCATTCCTTGCCATCAATGATCCGGGGGACCAAGTCGAACGGAATCAGTCTCTCGTCGGCATCCTTCTGGCCATAGACATTGAAGGTGATGCCTGTTCGGCGAAAGAATATCTCTGCCTCGCGGGACTTCTTGCGAAGGTCGCTCAACTTCACGGTTTCCAGCCATTCGCAATAGTCGGCATAGGGCGGTCGCGCCGTACCGTCTGCGCGCTTCATCTCGTCAAAAAAGGTTGGCTGATCGCCCATGACTTTGACGTCGCACGAAATTTCGCAGACATGCAAGGGGGCGCGCACTGTCGCGTCGCGCCGCCAAGCCCGTGCGCAAGTTTTCAGCGGAGGCACAAAAACCCGCCTGAAGAATCGCCAATGTAGCCGTCAGGTAGAGGCTTTTCGGCGAATATCTTGTCTTTCAAGGACTGTTAAACGGGTCGGTTCACTATCGGAATGCGTTGCCCGGATTCAGGCCCAGCGCCTTGAAAATCATTGCGGCTGGACAAAACCCGGTAAAGGCGGCCTGCACCATGTTCAGGCCCGCAAAGGCGGTCAGTAGGAACCACCATGGTGACAGGAAGTAGCCGAGACCGAGCCCGATGAGGACGACGATACCTGCAAAGGCGAATACTGCGCGGTCGATGTTCATGGTGTTGATGCTTTTCGTGATGGTTGCGTGGTTTCAGGCAAGGGAGATCGCGGACGATATCCAGTGATTTAGCGCGGGCCCTGTCTGGGCACCGGACTGGTGGGCCACTTGCCGGCCGCCCCGATAAGCGATCAGGGTAGGCACCCCCCTGATCCCGAGGCTGGCGGCGCTCGCCTGGTTCTCATCCGAGTTCAGCCTGAACAGGCGGACCCGGTCGACGAATGAAGTGGCGGCGGCATCATAGGCAGGCGCCATCATGCGGCACGGTCCGCACCAGGGCGCCCATACATCAATGATGAAAGTTCCCTCGTCACGCGCCTGAAGGCGCGAGAGTTTTGCGTCATCAATGTCGACCGGGTGAGGTGTTGCGAGCGAGGTCGAACACTTTCCACATTTCCCAGCGGAAAGGGCCCGACCGCTTGGCGCGCGATTGAGTGCCCCACACTTATGGCACATGATGGTTTCGGTCGGGCTCACAATGGTCGGCATATCGGTGGTTCTCAATCCTTTATCTTGTGGGTCTTCAACAGAGCCAGAGCCGCATTCTCGTAAAAGGTTTCGGCATGCCCGGTTCGAACCTTGCGCAGAAAGTACTTTTCAAAGGCGACCTTGGCCGTGTGCACCCATCCACCGGATACCGACCAATTGACATTGCGTGGAGGAATTTGGGGCTGAGCGATAAACGCGACACCCCCATCGCCGAAATCGGCAATACAGATCGCATTCCATGTCGCTTCGTGTGTCGGCGGCTCACCCTTGCGCAATGCGGCAATGTTTTCCGCGACGGCATTCACCATTGATTCGATCATGAAGCCTGTTTTCGGTACACCCACGGGTACCGGTGTTTTTCCGACCGGAGGAATGGCTATGCACACGCCGAGCCCGAAAATCTCAGGATAGGTCGGGTTGCGCTGATGCTTGTCAGTGAGAATGAAGCCCTTGGGGTTCACAAGGCCTTCAATGTCACGAACGGCTGCGACGCCGCGAAAAGCCGGCAGCATCATTGAGAACTTCATAGGGAGATCATGCTCGGTCTTGATTGAACCGTCCTCGTTCAGTTCCTCGACCAGCATGCGGGTCGCCTCGACCTTCTTCACCCGGGCATTCGTGATCCACTTGATGTGGCGCTCGCGCATTTCACTCTCAAGGAGGCCTTTCGTGTCGCCAACTCCATCAAGACCAAGATGCCCGATATAAGGTTCTGAGGTAACAAAGGTCATTGGAACACGGTCGCGAATCTTGCGCTTGCGCAGTTCGGTTTCGATGATCATCGCCGTTTCGTAGGCGGGTCCAAAACATGAGGCCCCCTGGACCGCACCAACGATGACAGGCCCTGGTTCATCGCACAGCGCCTCGAAGGCGGCATATCCCGCCTGTGCATGATCTATGTGGCAAACCGATTGGGTGAAGCCTGTTGGTCCCAGGCCTTCAATTTCATCGAAGGCAAGTTCCGGACCGGTGGCGATGACCAGGTAATCATAGGGGACGGAGGTTCCGTCTTCCATCAGCACGGCCTTTCCTTTCGGATCGACCTTTTTCGCGGCACCGACGATGAGTTCCACCCGGCGTTTTTTCATGGGCTTCGCGAGATCGACCAGAATGTCTTCGCGCTCTCGCCATCCGACGAGGATCCAGGGGTTGGAGGGGACGAACTGATAAAAGTCATTCTCGTTGATGACGATGACGTCGTCCTGCCGGGGGATCGTCTTGCGGATATTGTAGGCGGCGATCACGCCACCCAGCCCCGCCCCAAGAATTACCACGCGTGCCATTGACCTCTCCTTTGCTTTTCCGCAAATGTCATATAATTAAGCATTCACTTAAATACGCAATTATACGGATAGAGGCCAGATTGCGATGACACTATCTTTTCGTCTGTTGTCCAGTTTGGGCCGAACGATTTTTGGAAGAGGGGCGACCATGACCGATGCGCAAAACATTGCACCATCCGCCATTTTTGAAGACCTGAAAGCGGGACGCGTCTTGCTTGTTGACGTTAGGGAGCCTGCGGAGTTTGCCAACCAGCGTATCCATGGCGCGGTGCTGATGCCGCTTTCGACCTTCGAGCCAAAGGCTTTGCCGACTGATGGCTCGCGCCGGATCATATTCCAATGCGGATCGGGCAAACGATCCCGCAATGCACTCGACACTTATCTGGCTGCCACGGGAGCGGACGCGGCACATATGGCGGGTGGCATTGCTGCATGGAAAGAGCAGGGGCTGCCATGCGCACAGATTGATCCAGCAACTGGCCGGGTAGTTGATAATGGGCATTACTAGTCTGATTGCAGCCTTTGGGATGTCTGCCGCCAGCATGGTCTTTGCTGTCGAGGCATCGGCACAGGTCATGACAGTCGAAGAGTCCGTGATCGTCGATTTCCGACCCGTCGTCGCGAGAGTCGAGGCGGGCGATACCGCAACAGCCCGGTCGCGGCTGCAGGGCATTATTACAAGGCTGCTGGTTGATGAAGGCGATGTGGTGAAAGCGGGCGACCTGGTGGCGCTTGTCACAGATGCAACGCTCGATCCGCAACTTGCAGCGCTGGATTCACGGATCGCCGGCATGGGATCCCAGATCAAGCAGAATCAGGACGACATCGCACGGGCTGAAGCACTGGAAAAGCAAGGATTCTATCCGAAGGCGCGATTGGAATCTGAACGTACGACACTCGACGTCATGCAGCGGAGCCTCACCTCGGCAGAAGCGGAGCGGCGAGCCCTCGCAGCGAGAAAAGCGGAGGGGCGCATTCTTGCTCCAGCAGATGCAAAAGTGACTTCGGTCAAGGTCGTTGCCGGTTCAGTCATTTCCCCCGGCGAAGTCATCGCCAGCTTCGCGACCCTTGACGGCGTCGTCAGGCTTTCTCTTCCTGAGCGTCATGCGTCTGAAATGGCCGAAGGGGAGACGGTCGCGTTGCGTCTTCCTGCTCGCGGCGGCGAAGTGCGCACGGCCACGATCATGAAGGTGTATCCTGAGCTGAGGGATGGTGCCGTGGTGGCGGATGCGGTCGTCCAGGGTGGTTTGGAAGCCCTGGTGGGAGAGCGGGTAGACGTGCTCGCGCCTGTCGGTGAGCGCCGGGCGATGCTTGTGCCGGCTGAATTCGTGTCGACGCGTTATGGCGTGGATTTCATTCGCGTGAAGGTGGGAGACCGCTTCGTGGATGCGCCGGTTGCCCTGTCAGCGCCCCTGCCGAACGATGCCGGTCAATATGAGGTCCTGTCCGGATTGAAGAGTGGCGATCAGATCGAAAAGCCGGAGTAGGGACGATGAAACCCGATCTCTCAGGTGCAATCACCCGGGCGACAATCCGTTCGCCGCTGACTCCGCTATTCCTGTTGACAGCGCTTGCAGTCGGACTGATCGCGCTGATGACAATTCCGCGCGAAGAGGAACCGCAGATTTCGGTTCCGATGGTCGACATGATTATCGAAGCGCCCGGCCTGCGGGCGCCAGATGTCGTGGAGCAAGTGACGGAACCACTTGAGGAAATCATCAAGGCGATACCGGACGTTGAACATGTCTACTCGCAAAGCCGCGATGATGGCGCGCTGGTGACTGCGCGGTTCGATGTCGGCACGGACGCCGACGACGCCATACTCCGCGTCCACGAAAAGATCAGGGCGAACCTCGACCGGATACCCACAGGTGTGCCGATGCCGCTGGTGGTTGGCCGGGGCATCAATGACGTACCGATCGTGACGCTGACGCTTTCGCCGGAACCATGGACCGGCAACGTCTGGAATGACACGTCCCTTCGGATGCTAGCTGAAGAACTCCAGAAGGAGTTGATCAAGGTCGATAATGTCGGCCTGACCAGCGTCGTTGGTGGCCGGCCGCTCGAGATGCGGGTGGAGCCTGATATTCACGCCATGGCTGCCTATGGCGTGCCATTGCAGACCCTGGTGGAGACGGTGAGCCAGGCCGCCAATGTCAAACCGGTTGGCACCGCGCGCCGGGAAGGAGAATCCCTGATTGTGCAGGCCGGTGACCGGATCAATGCGCTTAGCGAGCTTGAGCGCCTTGAGCTGCGCGGCGCTGACGGCCGAACGGTCTATCTTTCAGATGTCGCAACCATACGCGTCACAGGCGCCGAAACGGAATCCCGGGTCTGGACGCTTGATCGCAAGGAGGACGGGTTCGTTGCCATTCCAGCCGTGACCGTTTCGCTGGCAAAACGCCCCGGCGCCAATGCCGTGAAAGTGGCAGAGGCCATTCTTGCGCGCGCTGAAAGCCTGCAGGGCGACCTCGTTCCGGAGGGTGTGCGCCTTGAAGTCACGCGAAATTACGGCGAAACCGCCAATCATAAGGCCAATGAGCTTCTCTACCATTTGGGTCTGGCAACCGTATCGATCGTCATCCTTATCGCCTTCGCGATCGGCTGGCGTGAAGCTCTGGTTACGCTAATCGTTATTCCAACAACAATTCTGCTGACGCTCTTTGCCTCCATGATGATGGGGTACACGATCAATCGCGTCAGCCTTTTTGCGCTAATCTTCTCGATTGGCATTCTGGTTGATGACGCCATCGTCATGATCGAAAATATTGCGCGTCATTGGGCGATGAATGATGGGCGCACACGGGTCGAGGCGGCCATCAATGCGGTCTCCGAAGTCGGCAACCCAACTGTGATCGCGACTTTGACCGTCATTGCCGCACTCTTGCCGATGATGTTCGTGTCGGGATTGATGGGGCCCTACATGGCGCCAATCCCGGCCAATGCGTCGGCTGCAATGCTGTTTTCATTCTTCGTCGCAGTCGGCATCGCGCCCTGGTTGCTGATGCGCATCGCAGGTGGTGTGAAAGCAACAGAGCATGCAGCGGGTCATGACGAGGGCGAAACACGGCTCAGCCGGTTCTATCGGCGTGTCGCTGCTCCTGTTGTGGCTTCCAGGCGAAATGCGTGGATGTTCCTTGGCGTCGTCGGAGTCGCAACGCTGTTGTCCGTCAGTCTGTTCGCCACCAAAGCCGTTACGGTCAAATTGCTGCCATTCGACAACAAGTCGGAGATCCAGGTCGTTCTCGACCTTCCGGAAGGCTCTTCCGTCGAAGACACCGAGCGCACACTTTTCGCAATCGCTGACCTGATCCGCGATGTACCGGAAGTCCAAACGATTCAGGCCTATGCAGGCACCGCCGCGCCTTTCAATTTCAACGGACTGGTTCGTCACTATTTTCTCAGGAATGCACCGGAGCTTGGTGACCTGCAGGTCAACCTGTCTGAAAAGTCCCATCGCAAGCGCGCCAGCCATGCGATAGCCCTCGATATTCGCAGCCGGATACAAGGCTTGGCGCTGCCCATTGGCGCGAGTGCCAAGGTGGTTGAAGTTCCGCCTGGTCCGCCCGTCATTGCGACGTTAATGGCAGAAATCTACGGACCTGATCCGGAAACACGCCGGCAAACAGCGGGTATTGTGCGGCAGCTTTTCGAGGAGGCAGACTTTATCGTCGATGTCGACGATTCCATCGGCGACCCGCAGCCAAGGATGATGATCGCGATCAACGAACCGCAAGCCGCCGACTATGGCGTGATGCAGCAGGACATTCTCGATACGATCGCGCTTACCTTTGCAGGTCAGACTGCTGGAGTGAGCCCGCGTGGCGAGGGGCGCAATCCGCTCGACATCCGAGTTCGGCTACCAAAATCCGAACGCATCTGGTCACAGGAAACTGCAGCGATCCCGGTGCCGCGCCGACTGGCAGGGGCAGGCGCCTCACCCATCGAACTGGGCGCACTCGTCAATGTGTCCGAAGAGCAGGGCTCTCCGATCGTGTTCCGCCGAGATGGCCATTTCACGGACATGGTGATGGGTGAACTGGCTGGCCGGTTTGAGGCGCCGATCTATGGGATGTTCGACATCCAAGACCGGATAGACGTCTTTGATTGGGAGGCAGCGGGTCTGATCAAACCAGCCATCCGAATGTATGGGCAGCCAGAAGACGAGACGCGGCCGACCCTGTTGTGGGATGGCGAATGGGAGATCACTTATGTGACTTTCCGCGACATGGGGCTGGCATTTGGGGTGGCCCTTGTCGGGATTTACATCCTCGTCGTGGCACAATTCGGAACGTTCCGCATCCCGCTCATCATTCTGACGCCGGTCCCGCTGACCCTGATCGGTATAATGCTCGGGCACTGGATCTTTGGTGCAGCGTTTACCGCGACATCCATGATCGGCTTCATCGCATTGGCTGGCATTATTGTCCGCAATTCGATCCTGCTGGTGGATTTTGTGCGTCACCGGCAAGACGCCGATACCCCCCTCAAGCAAGTGCTGCTGGATGCTGGCGCGATTCGGTTCAAGCCGATCGTTCTGACCGCGCTTGCCGCCATGATTGGCGCCTCCGTCATCCTGACCGACCCTATTTTCCAGGGGCTGGCGATCTCGCTTCTGTTCGGTCTGGCTTCGTCGACAGCACTCACCGTGCTGGTTATCCCAGCGATCTATGTGGCGCTGAGGGGGCCAGATTGGAAACCGGCTGGTGTGCCCCTATCTGTTGATGACGATTTTGCGCCCATGAAGGAAGCCCAGACGTGATGTCACGCACGAAACCGACGACTCCCGAAGCATTCAACCTGATGTCGGAGAGGGTGACCGAAGCCACCGGAATCCTGAAAGCAATGGCCAGCGACACGCGGTTGAAAGTGCTTTGCGCGCTCAATAACAGCGAAATGCCGGTCAATCAGCTGGCCGAACTCACGAACCAGTCGTCGTCAGCGGTATCGCAACATCTCGCGAAGCTGCGGGCTGCCGGGCTGGTTGAATCGCGACGCGATGCCCAGACGATCTATTATCGTTGTAGTGGTGGCATTGGCAGCGTGCTCGTGAACACGCTTTGCGATTTCTATAAGTAGTCTGCAGTTCAAGTGGCGAGCAATTGTGCGCTGAGGCGGTCGCGAAGTTCGCGTTTAAGAAATTTGCCGCTGGCATTCCGCGGAAGAGCGTCTTCCAAAAACCACACGTAGCGCGGCGCTTTGTGCTTTGCCATTATCGCCTCGCAATGGTCGCGAAGCGCTTGCTCTGTGAGGGCTTCGCCAGGCTGCAGAACGACCGCGATTCCGACTTCTTCGCCGAGACGCTGATCGGGCACACCGAACGCGCAACATTCCGCTACAGCTTCGTGCCGGTAAACGGTTGCTTCGACTTCGGCACAGTAGATATTCTCTCCGCCACGCAGGACCATGTCCTTTTTGCGATCGACGATGAATATGAATCCATCCTCATCAATGCGGGCAATGTCGCCCGTATGAAGCCAGCCATCGGTGATTGACTCGGCGGTGGCCTCGGGGCGGTTGATATAGCCCTTGATCACTGAAGATCCCTTGATCCACAATTCGCCAATCTGTCCGGGTGGGACCGAGTTGCCTTCGTCATCGACACACTTGGCTTCAAAGTTTGGCATGGCGGGACCGGCGCTATCTGGCTTGTCCACAAAGAAATCCGCTGCGATCGATGTGATGATTCCGCAGGTCTCGGTCATGCCGTAGCCTGTGCTTGGTCGGGCAGTGGCCACTTGCGACTCGATCTTTGCCACCAGGTCCGGAGGCACTTGGGCACCACCACCTGACAGCGAGGTCAGGCTCGAGGTGTCAGTGGAGACAAAGTCGGGATGGCTAATCAGTTCGCGCGCCATGACCGGGACACCGCTCATCGACGTCACCCGCTCCCTGGCGACCAACCGTAGCGCCTCTCCTGCATCCCAGCGGTACATTAATACCAGCGCCCCGCCTGCGGCCGTCGTTGCATAGGCTCCACAATTGTTTGCGGTCACGTGGAATAGTGGCGTAGTGATCAAAGTTGTCGGGACGGGAGGTGTTTCGGGTGGCTCCACGCCTGTCGCCTTTTGTGTGGCAAGCGCTGACGAGGCAGCCGCGTACATCAGGTTGAACAGGTTGGAAACGCAGCCTCGGTGCGTAAGTTGCGCTCCCTTGGGGTTTCCAGTGGTGCCTGACGTGTAGAAAATACAAGCATCGGATTCTGGATCGACCGATACATCGGGCATGAGGCCGCCATGAGCGATGACTTCAGACCAGGGCGTCACCTCAATTGGGGCGTCGGGGATGCGAATGCCCACCATCTTCAGTGTTTTAGTCAGATCCGGGCGCTCCCGCAGTCGGCCAAGGCGCTCAGCATCCAGAAACGCGACTTTGGGTTCGGAGTCTGCAATTGCATACGCCATTTCTTCGGTCGTCCACCACGCATTCATGCCAACCACTGCGATCCCGGAAGATACACATGCCCAGTAGATCAGCATCCACTCAGGATAGTTGCGCATTGCGATTGCGACGCGATCCCCCGGTTTAACGCCTTGAGCGAAAAGCCAGGCCGCAACGGCGTTCACTTGTTTGTGGGACTCGCCGTAGGTCAGGCGTTCTTCACCATAGATCAGATAGGGGCGTTCGGAAAACTGAATCGTAGATAGCCAGACATCGCGCACATTGAGCGGCGCATTCTTGTAAAAACGAACTCGGTTACCGAGAACGTCTGTTTCGCCAATCTCGAACGCACCACCTGCGCCGGTAAGCTCATCACGTGCCTTTAGGAGTTCTTTGTAATGCATGGCTCTCTCGTTCTCCCTGAAGCGCTATTTTTGAGAATACACATACAGACGGAAGGGGGGGCGACAAGCTTTCCGCGACGTCGCCTCGCCGCACAAATTGGTGCATTCCTGTACTGGACCGAACGCCTGCCTGTCTCCAAGCATAACGGCATCGGCGCTGAAATTAGGGTACCACCTTACCAATTGCGTGAACGTGGAATGCGTTTTTTCCTTAGGCTTGGGCTGATTTGTTCTCCGGTTCAGGCATAAGCAGAATGAACGCGAGCGCGACCGCAAAGCCAATTGAGCACACCAGGAAGCAGTCGCGGAATGCCAGCACCATGGCTTCGCGGCGAACCGCGTCAGCAATGGGACCAAATGCGCTCATATGGGCCTGCTGAAACGGTTCCCCATTTGCGATGGCAGCCCACATATTCTGTTGGTGCTGATAGAGCAGCTCCGGATTGCTTTCTGTCATAGCTGACGAAAGATGTTCGCCATGAAACACATTTCGCCTCTGCAGCAGGATGGCCAGCAAAGATACGCCAAACGCTCCGCCCACCTGCATCAGGAACGAGGCTGCCCCGGCAGCGCTGGCAAGCAAGCTTGCAGGTACGCCGCGGATGGCTGTGGTGTTGGCTGGTGGCATAGAGAAGCTTATGCCGATGCGGCTGAGGATGATCCAGGCAACAAGTGTCCAGTACGGCGTAGCAGAGGCGACACCGGCCATCAGATACATCGACAAGCCAAAGCACGTGACGCCGAATGCAAGTAGAAGCCGAGCGTCAAACCGGTCGCTCAGGCGCCCGGCAACCGGAAAACCTACGACCATGGCAAGGCCGGCGGGGATCATCATTACACCAGCGGCAGTCGGTGAATAATGCTGCACAATCTGAACAAAAATTGGGATGAGATATGTTGAGCCGTAGATGGCTGTCCCGGTGAAAGCGATAACCACACCGGCGGACGCAAATTGCCAGTGTCTGAACACGTTGAGATTGAGGGCAGGGAATGGATGACGTTGTTCCCACCAGAAGAACAATGCCCCGGCCAAAAGAGATATGGCCAACCTGAAAAGCGCTTTGTCGGAGTACCAGCCATCACGGTCTCCATTTGCAATGGTTGATAGCAACCCGACAACAGCGACAGCAATCAAAAGAAGCCCTACCCAGTCAAGTGGCGGCGCTTTCGTGCCGCGAATGCTGTCGCGCTCCGGCATCAGTAAGGCGGCAAGCGGCAAGGCAAGCAATGCGATTGGCACGGTGGCGATGAACACCAGGCGCCAGCTGGACAAATCCACGGCAATTCCGCCTAGTGCAGGTCCGAAAGCAGGCGCGAGCACGACGCCGATGGAGAATATGCCAATCGCACTTCCGCGCATCTTGTCCTGGAATGTCTGGAAGATCAGAAACATGGACATGGGCTGGAGCAATCCGGCGGCGATCCCTTGCATGGCGCGCGAGACAATCAATAGTTCAAATGTGGAGCTAACCGCTCCAAGTACGGATCCACTGATGAACAATGTCAGAGCCACCAGGTAGGTTGCGCGGGCGCCAAAGGCGCTCATTGCCCAGGCGTTAGCGAGCATGGCAACCGTCGATGCGGCAAGAAATGCCGTGGACATCCACTGGGCCTTGTCCTGCCCGAGACCGAATGCGCCAATTATAGACGGCAAGGCTACATTGATTGTCGTTGCTGCGAGCATGGTCGATAGGGATCCGCAGAGCAGGCTGAACAAAAGCAGCCAGCGATATGACCGCCCGAACCTGAGGAAGCGTTCCCGCACGGCCGCTCCAGCGGTATCGGGTATATCGAGTGCGTGGGAGTGATGCAGGTGGCTATGCGCCTTGCCAGCGAGCAGACCTTTTCCCGACGGGGTCACTTCTTCGCCTTGCGTCGCTCGATTGACACGCGCACCATTGATCCGGGACGAAGGTAAGTGTCTCCTGAATCCAGTTCGATCCGTACGGGGATGCGCTGCGTTATCTTTGTAAAGACGCCGGTCGCATTTGGATTGGGCATCAGCGCAGCTTCGGCGACGGTTAGATCACGAATGACTGTGACGCGGCCTGTCACGCTTGCGTCAGGAGCGCTGTCGACTTTTATCTTGGCCGCTGCTCCTACTTCTACATGGCGCACCTGTGTTTCCTTGATATTGGCCGACACCCAAACCTTGTTGGGATCGTGCAGCAAGGCGACCCGAAATCCGGACAGGGTGCGTTCTCCTGCATCAAAGAAAATCTCATCCACAATGCCGTCAATTGGACTGCGGATCTGGTGCTTTTGGATGATGACCTTTTGGCCTTCGGTCTGGGCTCTGGCACGCTGCAGGGCGGCTTGCAGTATATTCAGGTCATGTTCGACGAGTGAAGCATCGCTTCTGGAGATTACAGCTTCACGTGCTTTGGCCGAAGATGACGACAGTCGCGCTTCGGCGCCGCGTAGATCCTGTTGTGCCGCTTGCAGCTTGTTCAGGGCCTGATCCCAGACGTTTTGTGTAACCAGTCCCGTTTCTCTGAGTCGCAGCTCTCGGTCATAGTCTCGTTGGGCGGCAGTCAGATCAGCTTTGGCTGCCTCCACAGCAGCCTGCGCAGATAGCACATCCGCCCTGCTGGCATCAATTTGAGTTCCGGAGCGCGACCCAACGAGGCCAAGACGCGTTCGCTCGCGCTGGATTTGCGCGGCAAGACCATCTTCTTCGGCGAGGAATTCCGTCAGCAGGTGCCGGGCCTCCCGGTCGTCAATCTGAAAGAGAAGGTCTCCGGTTCGGACCCTGTCACCGGAAGCGACATAGGCGGCGGTTATGTTGCCCGAAACGTCAGCGGATACAGAAAGGATGTCGGCTGCAATGCGCGCATCAGACGTGGAAACGAAGTGAGAGCGGTCAATCAGCCAAGCACCTGCCAGCCCTAGAATAAGCAACAGTGACAGGGTCGCAAAAACCGAACGTGGGGACGTAAGGCGGTCGCGCCAGTCATGGTACATCGCCGGCTTGACCTTATCCTCTCGGCTGATCGTTTTCTGGTCCATATCTCCTCCCATGCGATGCCGGAATTTTATGTCATTCTTCGTAAAACACGCGTGGCAAGACAATTTGCCGCCCGTGTTTCACAAAAGGCAAGATTGACGTTGGGGCGGCTTTCCCGGCGACGATCGACGGAACGCATTGAGCAACGGCCAGAAAGAACGGGGCTTCTGGGCCATGGGGGCAACGCGTGCGTTTTCGTGTTCCGCGGAGGTGATGGCGCTGGAGATTGGTGCGCATTCCGCATTCTGGTTGACGCTGAAATGGTCCTAATCCCAGATTAGCCGCAGCGTCCGCTCCACGTGTTGCTTAAGTGGCTTTGGAATTCCCAATGCCTCAGCCCTAGACCTCCAATTGGAAAAGACCTCAACCGTCCGTTCGAGAACGGCCTTTTCGCGTCCGCGTGGCAGGCTCACATACTGTGCAAGCGCTTTGAGGTCTTCGCGCGTAAAGCCCGTCGTCTTTCCGTTCAGGCTCAACTGGTGGTTCCGGGTAAAATCGCTCCCCTCAGAATGGCAGAGGTCATAGGCAGGGGCGATATCCCATTTGCCTTGACGGTCCATGGTGAAGGCAAAGTTCTTCACATGATCGTCCTGATTGCAGCCAACCAGATTGAACACAATACGCCGGAACTGTTCTTCGAGCGCAGCTTGCGGCATGCCTAGTTGGCGCATGGTCATGATCAGCTGTTCGTAGGAGTAGGCTCCGCTCTCATAATAGTCGAAATGCTGCAGCGCCGCGAAGGTCTGGATGAACGTCTTGCGGCCTGCCTCATCCCGGTCGAAGCGCCGCGTCATGAAGTGGTTGCGGCCATTCTCGCTGAGCAGGCGGCTCTCCATCATGTCGATGCCGCACTCCCTGGCCATCAGGTAGTAGCTGTATTCCAGGAGACCGTAACCGGAGGGGTCGGCGACCCCCCAGTCGCCGCTGAAGGCGACGCCGTCAAACTTGATCAGCCAGTGATCGAACCCGGTTGGCAGATCAAGCTGGCCGGACCGTACCTGTTTGGTGTCTGGGTTGAACGCGATCACGGCCTTTGCGCGCGCCCCGCCAGCAGACGTGCCAACGCTCAATATGTCGAGAAGAGCTTTTTCTTCCTTGCCGGATGCAAACCGGGTGTCGAGGGCCTGCTTATCGGCAAAGGCCATCGCGGCAAGCTCGATCAATTGCTGAATCTCGATCTGCTTGTCCTGGGCTGTATCGGCGCCTGTGGAGGGTTCGAATTCGAGGGCACCCATGCCGCGCCGGCCGGTATAGCAGAGGCGGTCGACCGCGTTGAATGTTTCGGGCTGGCGGCCTGTCTGGGTGAGCCAGACATTGATCAGCCGGTTTCCATATTTGTCAGGAAGACTGTCGGCCAATAGACCGGGAAGCCCATGGAAGGCGCGGGGATGAAGTTCCGGAAACTGGTAGATGCGACGAGCACGAACCGGCATTTTCAATGGTGCAACTTCGATCCCGAACGCGGCAAAGTCCGGATCGTATTCGAAGCGAGCAAAGCGCTCGGAATAGTCCATGGAGACATAGCCAACCGGCGTGCCCCAGAGGTGGACGGTCGCCGCGCTCATTCAGATTCATCACCCCATACAATCCCCGAGGCAGGCTTGCGGCGCTTACGGCGCGAGGCAGCGCGCACCTCGGCCATGGGCGAGGCATGGTTCTCCGGCAGAAACGCGTCGATCGCATAAGCAAGGCCAAGCGCTCTGAGGAGTTTGAGCCAGGTTTCCAGCTGGCTGTCCTGGCCGCCCTCGATCCGGCGGAGCGTCGCAACGCCTATGCCTGCCTCTGCGGCAAGTTCTTCCTGAGTATATCCCTGCTGCTTCCGGATTTGCGCAAGTCGTCTGCCGAGCTCGTCCAGCATCGCGGATTCAGGGGTAAGGTGATCAATTTTCATGATATTGAACGTGATATAAAATTGCCAAAAAGGTTTAAAACAGATCACAATTGATAGCAGATGGAGTGCTAACAGTCACCTAATTGCACACTCAAAAAGCGATCAAAAGTGATAGTTTATCGCCAAAATAACGCAATATATATCACTAGTAATATGTTTTGGGGATTGCTGGTCTGTCCCGGAAGGCGTGGTCCCATATTCCACGCAGTTCCGGGCCGGACATTAGCGTCGGATTGCCGGGCTTTCGATGTCCAGACCGTTCGCCCTGGCGTTCAGGTAGAGTTCCAGATCGATATAGGTTTGACTTCCCAGCGACAGAGGTTCAGCGCGGACGCCTGTGTCGCAGTCGCGTATCCGCCTCTGAAGCGACCCGAGCGTTTGCCATTCGAGGCGATAGGCGGGAAACCCGTTTCCGTGCCCCTGGCTGATCGTGTCGCCGCGCAGGCGCATTCCGGCATTCTGATCGTGGCACTGATGGCAGGACAGGTTGAATTGTCCGCGACGCGTGAAAAAATAATCGCGTCCGTTGGCGTAGTGCGCTGCAGCGGCGCCTCCGGTATCGACCGACAGAGGGACGCCGCGCGACTGGTTGGCGACATAGACGGTGAGGGCGAGCAGGTCATCGCTTTCATGGTCTAAAGCCGGCAAGTTCTGATGCCGCTCGCGGCATGTATTTATGCGACCTTCAAGATTGAGAAGTTGACCGGTTTCTGTATCGATCGCCGGATAGGATGCGGCGACGCCCATGAGGCCAGACGCGTGACAGGATGCGCAGGACGGTGCGTCCGCGCCGCCAGTTTCGAACAGGGCTGCCCCGCGATCGACCCAGAGATATCCCGGATTGCTGAATGTATCGTCCTGCAAAGCCTGAGTTTCCGGGGTAAGGAAATCATATCCCGATTGCGGGCGTTCAAACGGCCCATTCAGCTTGTTCCCCGTAGGCTCGGCGGGCGTACATGCCGACACAAGGAACATCACAAGAACCCAGGCAATCTTGCTGGTCATGTCACCATCAACATGGCTGTCTCCTGCCAAGACTCGCCATGCTCGTCTGTCCACCGAAACACCAGCGTGCCGCTCTGGGTCGCGCGCGTGTGGAATGTGAGGAATGGGTCTGCGGCGATACCAGGTTGGAAGTCGGCCGCGAACACGATTTCACCATCATACAGGCATTCGAAGCGTGTGATGATGTTTCGCGGTATCGCTTCGCCTCGGGACCCTCGCCGGTAGCCGCTCTCCATGGGATGCTGGATCAGGGCCTTGAGCTCGATCACATCACCGCGTTTTGCGGTCGGGGGAAAAGAGAGTCGTATACTGGCCATGGGCCTCTCCTAAAGCACGACGCAGGCTGCGAGCGTGACCACGGTCTTCGCGGAGCCCGACCAGAGAGAGCCATCGCTGAATTCGGCGACAGCCTGGACCGTCTGCGTTCCGCCAAGTCGTATGCGTGTTGATACCGCAGCGCGTCCAGCGCGGGGGCCAAGTTCGAACCGAACAATTTCAGCAATCGGGTTGCGAGGCGAGAAGATGGCGATTTGCCTGACATGGTCACTATCCGTCATGGGGCTATCGACGTCGACCGCTAGAGGCACCGAATAACCGTTCTCGGCGATGGCGGGAAGCTTCAGCGTCACGCGTCCCTCCCTGATCGGGCGATCGCCGAACAGGCTTTTCTGTGCCTGTATCAGATCAGCTGGTTCTGCCAGGGCCGGAAGGGGAGTCGCCGCGATCAGGATTCCGCCCACGCCCATGCGCATCAGGGCGCGACGATTGAGAGCTTTCTGGAGGGAACGGGAGTACATCTCAGTCTTTCAAGTTGGACAGATAGGCAACGAGGTCCTCAACCGATTGCGCCGGGAGCACCGGCCGGCCCGCTTCAGCCTCGGAAACCTGATATAGGTTGTGTGTACGATAGTAGGAAGGCATCAGGACACCTGGCCGGATGAGTTCATAGTCAACAATCCGCAGCCGGATCTGGCCCGGAGATAACCGCGATCCGACGTCCGTAAGCACCGGGCCGACATTGCCCTGGAAGGGGGCATCAAGTCCGTCCACCTGATGACACAGAACACAGTGCCCGCCGCCACGCGAGGCAAACACATTCGCGCCTGCCTCGGCATCGCCCGGCGTGCTCGTGAGGGGCGCGGGGATGGCATCATTCACAATCCGGTCACGGGGCACCAGCCGAGCCTGCGCATCATTGCAGCCGGCAACCATCAGTAATGTGAAACATGCGCTGCAACATACCCCACGCATCAGCCAAATGCCTCGCTTGTAATGGCTGCAAACCATGTTTCGGCCTGGCTTGCTTCTGCTGAGCGGATGCTGGATGTCGAGCCACCGGGCGTCAGGCCGCCGGCGCCATCAATCGCGCTGAATTGGCCGCGATCATTGGAATACACACCTGAGATCGACACGGCCTGATCAGGCGTGACGAAAGAGTAGCAGGTGTTCGCCAAAACAGTGGATTCAGGTTCCTGGCCGGACACCAGGCGGGCCACAGCGATGGCGCAGATCTTTGCCTGGAGGTTCGCGGAGAAAGCCGATTTGGGCATAGGCGCGGCAATGGTCGCGTCGCCGATGACATGAATGCCATCCTGGATCGTGGACTCAAAGCTTGTGGCATTGATCGGACACCAGCCCGTCGCATCGACGACACCTGCGCTGTGTGCGATCTCGCCAGCTTTTTGCGGCGGAATGATATTGGCGACATCTGCGCCGATCTCTTCGAAGTCGGTTACGAGGGTCAGGCTGGCGGCATCGAAGCGGGACACCCGGCCATCGTCCGATGCGCCGCGCCATTCAAGGTGATCAGGATAATATTCAGCCCAGGCTTCCCTGAAGAGTGGCATTTTCGAGAAACTGTCCTGATGATCGAGGATCAGCAGCTTTGACCGTGGCTTGCGGGTTTTTAGGTAGTTGGCAATAAGGCTGGCACGTTCGTAGGGTCCGGGAGGACACCGGAAGGGAGGCGCGGGCACGGACATGACAACGAGGCCGCCATCATCCATCGCAGCAAGTTGGTCGCGAAGGCGTTCGGTCTGAGCGCCCGCCTTCCAGGCGTGGGGCGCGCGCAGTGCGGCGGCCCTGTCATATCCTTCAATTGCCCCCCATCGAAAGTCTATCCCGGGTGAAAGGATCGACCGGTCATAGGTGAGCAGGGCGCCGTCTTCGAGCCTGATCTGTTTCAGGGCCGCATCGATCGCAATGGCGCGGGCATGGATGACACGGACACCCGATAGCGCGAACGGCGCATAATTGAAGGCCTGGGCGTCGAGGTTGCGTGTCCCCCCGATGACAAGATTACTGAACGGGCAGGCGGTATAGATGGGGTTTGGTTCGACAAGGGCGATGTCGGCGTCTGGCAGAAGGCGACGCAGGCTCCACGCCGCCGTCGCACCGCCAAAGCCTCCGCCGACGATAACGATCCTTGCGCGAGCCTGGGCGAATGCGCGGTAACCCGGATCTGCAAATGGAACGGCCAGGGCACCCAGGCCAGCAAGGACAAGGCGCCGGTTCGTGCCGGACAGACGCTCAGTCATTGGTTTGCCCCATCGCAAGATAGGCGCTGATCATCTCGATCTGCTCATCCGAATAACCACGTGCAAGGCGATGCATCACGGTCGTTCCAGTCGGATCATATTTGTAAGTGGCAAGACGTGCGCTCAGCGCCTCAGCATCGAGATGTCCGAACCCAGGCAAGGCAGGGCCGATTGCGCCGTGACAGCCCGAGCAGGAAGACGAGAGCGCTGCCGATGCCGACAGGCTGGCCGGGGCCGGCAAGAGAGGTGTCTCAGGCGGCGGAACGGATGCCTGCTGGCACGCCGCGGCTGTCAGCAAAGCGGTGGCCGGCAGGAGAGCTCTCAGGCATAGCAAGGGTCAGGCGTCCCTCAGGCTCTGGTCCTTCAGTGGCAGCTGACGCATCCGCTTGCCGGTGGCGGCATAGATGGCGTTCAGTACCGCTGGCGCGGCAACGGCGATTGTCGGTTCGCCGACTCCACCCCAGAAGCCGCCGGACGGCATGACCAGCGTTTCAACCTTCGGCATGTCGGCCATGCGCATGGAATTGAACGTGTCGAAGTTTCGTTCCTGGACTTCACCATTCTCGAACGTGATCTCGCCAAAGAGCATGGCCGACAGACCGTAGACGAACGAACCTTGTACCTGCGCTTCGATTTGCTGCGGATTGACGGCGTTACCGGGATCGGTGGCGGCCACGATGCGGTCAATCTTGAGGTAGCCATCATCGTCGACCGTGACCTCTGCGCAGGCTGCCGTGTAGGAACCGAAGGAATAGAAGTTGCAAAGACCACGGGCCTTGCCGTCATTGGAGCCCCAGCCGGATTTCTCGGCCACAGCCTTCAGGACAGTTGCAGATTTCGGGCTGTCCTTCAGGTGTGCAAGCCGGAACTCCAGGGGGTCGCGTCCGGCTGCATGGGCAAGTTCGTCCATGAAGCATTCCAGGTAGATCGCATTCTGGTTCGCGTTGACCCCGCGCCAGAAGCCGGGCCGGACAGGCGGGTTGCGCATGGCGTGATCGACCAGGAGGTTCGGGAATGTGTACTTGAGTGTCTGGTCCTCTACGCGCGGGTCGAGCCCCGAAGGCAGAAGGCCCTGGAATGTGGCATAGTCGGCGCCATCCCGCAGGGCTTGCGGCATCAGGGCGGCCAAGATTGATTGGCCAGAGATACGCACATGGAGCGCGGTGAGATTACCGTCGGCGTCGAGCGCACCACGCAGCCTGGCCTTGGTCGTCGGGTGAAGGAAGCCATGCTGCATGTCTTCTTCACGGGACCAGAGCAGCTTGACCGGCGTACCGGGCATCTGTTTGGCAATCTGCACGGCTTGAATGACATAATCGGACATGCCACGACGACCGAATCCGCCTCCCAGGTGCAACTTGTAGACTTCACATTGCTCGATTGGCAGATCAGCTGCAGTCGCGGCTGCCGCGAGGGCTGCTTCGCCATTCTGCGTCGGACACCAGACTTCGCATCTTTCCGGCGTCCAGACCGCTGTCGCGTTCATGGTTTCCATCGGTGCATGGTTCTGGTGCGGCACGCGATAGGTTGCTTCGATGACCTTTGCGGCATCGCTAAAAGCTGCTGCGGTGTCGCCGACCTTGTTACCAAGGAACGCGTCGCCGGACGTCAAGCCGTCGTCCAGTTCCGATTCGAAAGCCGCGCTTGAATAGTCGATGCCTTCGGTCCACTCCACCGGGAGGGCCAGCACAGCCTTGTTTGCCCGCCACCATGTATCGGCGACGACGGCTACGGCGTCGTCTCCAACTTGCACGACTTTCCTGACGCCCGGCATGGACTCGACGGCGGCGGCGTCAAAGCTCTTCACCTTTCCTCCAAGCCGGGGTGACGCCTTGATGGAGGCATTCAACAGGCCGTCCAGTGTGAGGTCTGCGCCATAGACCTGTGCGCCCGTCAGCTTGTCGGCGGTGTCCAGGCGCAATTTAGGTTGTCCTATGATGGTCCAGTCCCTGGGGTCCTTCAATTCCACATCGAGAGGTGGCGCGAGTCGCGCCGCTGCGCTTGCGACTTTTCCATACGTGGTCTTCTTGCCCGAGCCGGTGTGCGAAATGACCCCCCTGGACACGGTGCAATCGCTGACCGGAACGCCCCATTCATTCGCGGCCGCTTCGATTAGCATGATCCGGGCAGCTGCTGCGCCTTCGCGGACGTATTGATGGGATCCGCGCAGCCCCTGGCTTCCGCCGGTCGAGAAATCGCCCCAGACCCGTTCGCGGGCGAGGTTCTGACCCGGAGTCGGGTATTCGGTAACGACCTTGTCCCAGTCGCATTCAAGCTCTTCGGCAACAAGCTGGGCGAGGCCTGTCAACGTGCCCTGGCCCATTTCGGACCGTGCGATGCGCACGGTAACGATGTCGTCATGTCCGATATGAACCCATGCGTTCACTTCAGGATTCGCCTCGAGACCTGATACGTCAGGTTCGGCCGGTTTCGAGCATGCGGCGAGGACGCCTATGGTCAGCCCGGCAGCGCCTGTTCCGACAATGAAGGTGCGGCGTGATAGATTGAGCATGTTGGTCATGATCTCCTCCTCAGGCTTTCTTCGTCTTGGCGAGATGAATGCCCTCACGGACGCGAACAAATGTGCCGCACCGGCAAATATTGGTGATTTCGGCATCGATGTCTTCGTCGGTTGGGTTCGGGTTGCTTTCCAGCATGGCTGCGACGGCCATGATCATCCCCGGCTGGCAATAGCCACACTGAGGGACGTCCAGTTCCGCCCAGGCTTTCTGAACGGGGTGATCACCTGCCTTCGAAAGACCTTCGATCGTTGTGATTTCTTCTGTCCCCGATAGCGCGGCGACTGGATAGACGCAGGAGCGGACTGGTGCGCCATCGACATGAACCGTGCAGCTGCCACATTGGGCAATGCCGCATCCATACTTGGCGCCGGTCAGGCCGAGCTGCTCTCTCAGGACCCAAAGGAGTGGCGTGTCATCATCCACGTCAACTGTTAGCGTTTGTCCGTTGACTTTAAGCGTTGTCATTGTCGGTTTCCTTCGGTCTTGGCCGGCGATCAGGCAGTCGTTCTATCCGGGCGAACGAAAGCAGGGTTCAATCAATGACCCACGTCTCCTGGCTCGCTCAAGGGACAGGATGCGTTCATTTCAGCTGATTGCCAAGACTCCGTCGTCGATTTCGAGGAAATTGGGGATAAACAATGGTCAGTTTCCAGGCGTCAGCCGCCTGATCAAAGCAGCGCGGCCCAGCGCAACAGGAGACGCGCTGCCACATAGAAGACAAGGATTGCGGTCATGCGCTTGATCAGCGTCGCCGGCATGCGCTTGCTGGCCAGCCAGGACCCGATCTGCCCGCCGACCAAGACGCATGGCAAGACGGGCCAATAGGGCACCGCAAGCGCCAGCACATCCGCATCCTGCAATTTCATAACCTGTCCGGTGAGGCCGGACAGGGAATTTGAGAGGATGAAAAAGCTGCATGCCGCAGCGATCTCGCGGGGGCCACCCCACCTCAGGACATACAGAACTGGCGCGAGGAAAATCCCTCCTCCAATCCCCACGAGTCCTGATAATAGTCCGATGCCCGCGCCAATGCCCAGGCCAATCGGCAGCGAAGATGCGCGCGGGCGGGATTTGTCATCCAATGCGGGTGAAGGCTGGAAGGTGAGATGCAGTGCTGAAAGCATCAGCGCTGCGCCGAGCAGGCCGACGAACATGATCTCGGACACAGGTAGTCGACCACCGATCCAGGCGGCCGGAACGGACGCCAGCAGGAATGGAAGAAGTCGCCTGACGCAAAGCAGTCCCGCACGCCAGAACCTGATCACCCCACCAGTCACCACGACGATATTGCAGGCGAGCGCGATCGACGGAAGGATCCTGTAATCCGTGCCGTAAAGGACAAGCAGGGCGTTATAGGTCGACCCGCCTCCGAACCCGACCGCTGCATATAGCGTGGCGGTGATAAAAAAGAGGGCAGCCAGCAGGAGGGGCACGGGCTATTTCCCCGGCCTGACAGGTCCGATCATCAATACGTCCACGAGGTCGCCGACAGCGACTGCCGGGGAGCCGGAAAGCCGTCTGATCAACCCATTCGCATTCAGAAACGGCGAGATGAGCGAGCTGTCCTGATCGGGCGCTGATTCCACGTGGAGGACACCGTCGGGGCCAGCGTGGATTGAGGCTCGCAGGAACGTCTCCCTTCGCCCGGGAGCAGGCAGCGCACTGACGGACCGCGCCTTGATGAACGCATGACCGGTTCGGCCCGTGAGGAGCGGTTTGAGGAACAGGTGGGCACATACGAATGCGGACGCGGGATTGCCCGGCAGGCCGACAACGCGTTGCTGACCGCGCCTGGAAAACCAGGTCGGTTTACCCGGTTTGACCGCAACCCTTTCGAACACTGGCATAAAGCCGGCGCCTGCAAAGGCGGGCCGCATCAGGTCATGGTCTCCGACTGACGCACCGCCGACTGGCAGGAAAATGTCTATGTCTCGCGCACCTTCAATTCTCGAATGAATGGAGCTCAGTGAATCGCCCACAATACCTAGGTCGACCGGCTCGCCGCCCCATTCCCGGACCAGCGCGCCCAATCCCGCCGGATTGGAATTGACGATCTGCCCGGCGCTCAGCTCAGATCCGGGCGGGCGCAGTTCGTCGCCATTTGCCAGGATGCCGATGCGCAGCCGCTTCCAGACCGAAAGACTGCCGTGATTGGCCGCTGCAGCGACGGACAATCCAGCAGGCGTGATCAATGCACCTTGCTCGAGCAAGGTGTCACCCTCGGCAAAGTCGATCCCGGCATGGCGGACATGTTCAGGTGCGGCATAAGTATTGAGGCAGACAATTGTGGCGCCATCCGTGTCTGCATCTTCCTGGATAACCACATGGTCAGCGCCGTCCGGAATAACTGACCCGGTGAATATGCGCACCGCCTCGCCCTCGCGGATGCGTCCCGCGAAAGGACGACCAGCTGGCGCATCTCCTATGATGCGAAGTCTTGCTCCAGCGGCGGCAACATCAGCAAGCCGCACCGCATAACCATCCATGGCCGACACCGCGACCGGTGGCCGTGATACACGCGCGATCACGGGCGCCGCGAGCCGGGCACCGAGGGCGGCGTCAAGCGGGACAGTTTCGGCGGCGCGCGCAAAGGTATTTTGCGCAAGCAAACCGAGTGCTTCATCCACGCTTTTCAGCAGGCTCATGAGGCGGGCTTTCTGTAGTCGCCAGACTTTCCCCCAGACTTCGCGACCAGTTCGATACCTTCTATCACCATTGACCTGTCGATGGCTTTCAGCATGTCATAGAGCGTAAGGCAGGCGACGGACACGGCTGTCAGTGCCTCCATCTCGACGCCGGTCCTGCCGGTCGTCTTTGCCGTCGCGGTCACGCGCAGGGCGCAGGCCTCGCGTTCCTGTTCGATTGCGACTGTCACGCTTGTGAGGGGCAGGGGGTGGCACAGGGGGACAAGATCCGATGTGCGCTTGGCGCCCATGATACCTGCGAGTTCTGCAACGGCAAGGGGGTCACCCTTTCTGGTGTCCCGGCTCAGTGCGCGTTGCAAAGTGGCGGGCGCCATACGCACCAGTCCTGTCGCCTCGGCGGTTCGGTCTGTCTCGGCCTTGGAGCCGATATCCACCATTTGGGCGCGGCCATCCGGCCCGATATGCGTGAGATCGTTCATCGCGCTCATCGCTCCTGCAGGCGCGGCATGAGTTCAACGAGATTGCAGGGCTTGTGGCGGCTGTCCAGCTGGTAGGAGATGACCTTGTCCCAGCCATCCTTCACGGCACCATTCGAGCCTGGAAGGCAGAAAATGAATGTGCCACCCGCCAGTCCCGCGACGGCGCGCGACTGGAGAGTCGAGAGCCCCACACTCTGGAAGCTGACCTGGTGAAAGATCACCGAGAACCCGTCGATCGTCTTCTCGAAAAGGGGGGTGACGGCTTCCGGCGTCACATCCCGTCCCGTCAGGCCCGTGCCGCCACTGGAAATGACCACGTCGACATCCGGATCAGCGATCCAGGCTGAGACAGTGTTCCGGATCGACATCACATCATCTGGCACGATGAGCCTTTCCGCCACGACATGTCCGGCCGTCTCGATGCGCTGTACAAGCAATGCACCGGACGTGTCGGTTTCGGTCGTTCGCGTATCGCTGACGATCAGTACAGCGATGCGCACGGGAAAAAATTCAAGCTTTTGATTTACGCCGTGCAAGGTTTACTCTCCTGTCTTCGACCAGCGTTTCCGGTCAGTGTAATCTTCCGGTCGCGGCTCGACCCAATGCGCACCAGTGGCGGTCGTTTCCTTTTTCCAGAAGACGGCCTCTGTCTTCAGGTAATCCATGAGGTAGTCGACGGCTTCGAGTGCTGCGCGACGGTGCGCCGATGCTGCAGCGACGAACACGATCGGTTCTCCGGGCGCCAGGTCGCCTGTCCGGTGGATGACAGTCTCAGCCGTTAGCGGCCAGCGCCTCTTCGCTTCGCTGACTGCAGCGATTATGCCGCGCTCGGTCAACGGGTCAAAGGCCTGCAGATGCAATGCCTTCACTATTCCCATCTTTCCGGTCTCGCGCACGAGCCCCGTGAAGCTGGCAATCGCTCCAGCCCCCACGGCGCGCGTTTCGAAAGCGCGCAACGCGTCGGCGGCGTCAAAGGGATGGCCGATCAGGGAAATCACTTGACCGCTCAACCCCCGCCGACGGGTGGAAGGAATGCGATTTCGTCGGCGTCAGATATTGCCCATGGGTCGTTGACGATCTCGTCGTTCACGACCATGCGCACCGACCTCTCCAACAAAGCCCCTCCAAGCTGGCGGTCAGTGTCCAGCCAGCGTCGCAGGGCGCGGGTATCCGTTACGCCCGCGGGCAAGGCGAGGGTTTCCGAACTCGCGCCGAGAAGGTCCATGAGACGTCCGAAGTAGCGCAGCCTGGCCAAATTTCAGCCTCCCGTAACAGACATGTGACGGGGCAGTTTGGAGACGTCCCCGCGTCTTTTGATCTCGAAATCATGTTTTTCCGGCTTCGCGAACATGGCCCGATTAAGCGCAGCGTCGAGCGCAAGACCCGGCTCAGGTGCCTCGCGCAGGGCCGCGCGCAAATCGATATGATCCTCCTGCCCCAAGCACATGTAGATTCGTCCCGTGCATGTGACCCGCACCCGGTTGCAGCCTGCACAGAAATTGTTTGTGAGCGGCGTAATGAAACCCAGTCGGCCGCCGGTTTCGTGAACGCGCGCATATCGCGAGGGACCTGCGCCGGGCTGGCGGTCTGTCTCGTCGGACAGGGTCCAGCGTGTCTCAAGGGCATCCCGGACCATAGGGAGCGGAATGTACTGGTCCATGCGGTCTTCGCCTGTGTCGCCCAGGGGCATGACTTCGATAAGTGTCATGTCCATGCCTTTGGTGTGCGCCCACTCGACCATGCCTGCTATATCGGACGCATTCTGGTGTTTCAGCGCAACCGTATTGATCTTTACTTTCAAGCCCGCAGACAGCGCCGCCTCAATGCCATTCAGGACTTTCGAGACGTCGCCGCGTCGGGTGATTTGCGAAAACTTTTCCGGATCGAGCGCGTCGAGAGATACGTTCACGCGCCGCACGCCTGCCTGCAAGAGCCCGTCCACGTGTTCCGCCAACAGTGTCCCGTTGGTCGTCAGGGTCAGCTCATCGAGTCCCTGCCCAATAAGGCGCCCCAGGCGGTGAAACAGGGAGCCGATGTCCTTGCGCACGAGCGGTTCTCCACCGGTAATCCGGATCTTGCGGACACCGCGGCTGACGAATGCGGTTGCGACCCGGTCAAGTTCCTCCAGTGTCAGCAACTCGGCTCTTGGAAGGAATGACATTTTTTCAGACATGCAATAGGTGCAGCGCAAGTCGCAGCGATCAGTGACGGAGAGGCGCAGATAGGTGACCTGCCGCCCGTAGCGATCGACCAACGGACTTTTACCGGTCAGGAATTCGCCATCAGCCATGCATTCGCTCCTCTGCTCGCTCAAGGTCGTTTCTGTCGTCAATGTCGGTCAGCATGCCTGCATCGGTGGCCACGACCCTTGCTTCGGGCAATTGATCAAACACGCTGCGCGCACCCCGGTCGCCCTCAAGTGAGGCGAGGCGATCAAAAGCCGAGCGGCGGAACATGGCCGGAGGCGACAGGACGCCGTTTGCTTCTGACATGACAGCGCTTGCGTCTCGCGCCAGAGTTGCTGCCAGGCAGGTGACGAGCGCGTCCGTCACAAACGGCATGTCGCCGAGAAGGATCAATACCTTGTCAGAACTGGTCGTGTCGCGAATGTGCTCCATGCCGATTGCCAGGGACCGCCCCTGGCCTTTTTCCGGGACAGGGTTTGTTACAACACGAAAGCCGTGTGCTTCGAGCAAGGCTTTGCGAGCCTCCTGGCAGGCGCCAACAACAGCAAAGCGACGGACGCCTGGTTCAGACCCGAGCACACGGGCCGGATAGCTCAAGACCGGGCGGCCATTAAGGTCTGCCATGAGTTTGTCCTCCACACCGAAGCGGGATGAGAGGCCGCTTGCGAGCAGCAAGATGGACGCCTGGTCAAACATGGGCCGGTTCCACTTTGTGAAAGGCGTCGACAATTTCGGCGAGCACTGAAATTGCCAGCATCGAAGCGTCGCGCATGGATGGCACAAGACCGATTGGTCCGCGAATTCGCGCAATGTCGGCGACCGGTACGCTTGCTGCCTGCAACAGGGCGCACCTGGCAGCGTGCGTCCTGGCGCTGCCCACAGCGCCGATATAGAAAGCCGGTCCGCCAAGCGCCTGGTGCAACAAGGCCGTTTCCCAGTGCGCATCGTGAAACATCAGAACGAAGGCTGTCTCCGCGTCATCGTCGACCGCCGGAAGGCTTGATGGTGTGGTCAGGCGCTCGACCTTTCCGATGGCGGCTGAACGGGCTGTATCGAAGTCATCCTGATCGGGTAGCTGCAGCCGGATATTGAACCCGCTTGCGCCGGCAAGGCGAGCGAGTGCCAGGCAGTCTGAACCTCGACCGGCAATGCGCAGCGAAAGTTTCGGTCGGTATCTTGTTCGAAATGCAGCAGGCATGTCCGGATCGTCGCATATCGCAATCTCGCCTGAGGGCTGCACAGCAAACGATACGGGCCTGCGGGCTTCCAGCGATGCGAGCGCCATTGAGACTGTTTGCGCGTTCGTCACGGGAACGATCAGTACATCGATGGCGCCGCCACAGGGAAGCCGGATATCGGCAAAAGGGGACCCCGACCCGTATCGCAGATGCTGGACCTGGCCCGTTTGCAGGCTGCGGATGGCATTGAGGCGGACATCAGCATCGATGCAGCCGCCCGAAACATAGCCCGCAGAACCGCCCGTTCTCGAGATGGCCATCATCGCGCCGGGCGCCCTAACGCCGCCGCCATGCGTCGCTGTTACGATAGCGAGCGCAACGTCCTCTCCAGCGTCGATGAAGTCCAGCGCGGCGCGGAGCGCGTCATGGGGATGCTCGCATGTTGCAAGAGGTGAGACCGTACGCATGCCATCATTATAAATGGCGATTTATATCGATACTAGTCCTTCGAGGATACAATCAGGGATGCGATCTCGCTGCGGCAGGTGCTCGTTGACTCGGCGGCCTGTTCGCAAAGAGCGTGGTACAGATCGAGCACTTTTAGCCCCCGTGTGGTAAGAACGGCGCCGCCGCCATCCTTGCCACCATGGCTGGACGCCACCAGGGGCGCCCGAAACAAAACGTTCATACTCTCGACGAGCTTCAATGCGCGCGGATATGACATGCCAAGCGCGCGAGCACCGGCCGCAATCGAGCCGGACGCCTTTATGGCGTCGAGCAGCGCCGCCTTTCCGGGGCCAAACCGGCCCTCATTGTCGACATCCAGACGTATGCTCAGATTTATGTCCATTGAGAGACGTTCCTAGGCACTGAACCGCCGCGGTAACTCCGGAGGCAGTTTTGTTGGGACCAACCAGCGATAGCGATTTCCCTGAGCCTTGCATAGGCGTTGGCCACGGCTTCAGCCGGCAGCCTGCGACTGTAGAACCCGTCCACCCAGATGAGGGGCGCATACGCGACGGCGTCCATCGACTTCCATGGCGCCTTTCGATGGACGACTTCAGACTTGTACAGACCATTGATCGTCTCTGCCTCGCGCATTGCATCGGAGTCTCCGGCGCTGCCGCCGTAAGGCTTGAGGCCTGCTTGGGGGCAACCAGGACAAAGCCTGCATGTCAAATGCGCCTGAGCCGCCAGCCAGCGATACGGCGCGCGAAGCCATCGATCTGGAAAGCGACATGGACATACCCGGTCCTGGTCGAGACACAGGCGAAGTCCGAAACCCAGAGGCTGTTCAGGGCGTCTATTTGTGCGTCTGAAAGGATGTAATGAGTCAATCGTCTGAATAGATTGGCTTTCTCTTCTCCAGGAAGGCGGCCATTCCTTCGGCGACATTGGGGCTTTTGCTTGTCATCAGTTGATTGCGGTTTTCAATCGCCATCGCTGCTTCGAGGCTGGATGCGTCGATTGCCATCGCCAGACCTTCCTTGGTCATGCGAAGTCCCATTGGCGATGTGTCAAGCATCTCGTCAACATATGACTGTGCGGCACTTTCAAGATCCTGGTCGGGCACCACTTCGGATACGAGTCCAGTCGCCAGCGCACGCGGCGCGTGGATAAAGCGCCCAGTCAGCATTAGCTCCGAAGCAACAGAAGCGCCCACGAGACGTGGCAGGAAATAGCTCACGCCCATGTCACATGCTGACAGGCCGAGCTTTATGAAAGCGGCATTCATGCGCGCGCTCTCACCGGCAATCCGAACGTCAGATGCAAGCGCAAAGGCAAAGCCGCCGCCGCACGCTGCGCCATGGACAAGTGAGATGATCGGCTGAGGGCAACGCCGCATCTTGATATATACATCCGCAAGGTAACCCTGAAAGTGGAAGCCTCCGCCGAAGGGAACGGCCCTGTCAGCGGAATCGTGGCGAGACTTGATATCCAGACCGGCGCAGAAGGACCGGCCTGCGCCCTTCATTACAACGATCCGTACGCTTCCATCGTTATATAGAGTGCCAAAGTAGTCATTGAGCTCCTCAACCATCTTCAGGTTGATTGCATTCAATGATTCCGGCCGGTTCAGCATAAGCCAATCGACCTTTCCGCGCTTCTCCACGCTGATCGTCTCGTAAGTTTTCTGCATAGTCTCGACGTTTTCTCCTGAAAAGAGGATGGTTGACCGGGTCTGAAGCCCAATGACGAAGGCAAGGTGGACACTCTCGCGGAAACTTTGCGTCTTTTCAGAAAACTTGTCACCGTATGCCTCAAGGGGAGGGGTTGACCAAAGCCAGGCCGCCTTCGAGTGTTTGTTGGTATTCTGCTCCGAGCGTTCGGATCAGGTAGCACGCAACTTGAGGCCTGGAGGCATTTCGTGAATCTCGATTTCTCAGATGAGCAGAAACAACTACGCGATCAGGTGCGGCGCTTTCTGGGAGAGAAGTGTTCGCCGACGGCAGTTCGCAGGATCCTTGAAGGCCCGGACGCGTTCGACAGGGATCTTTATACTGGTCTGGCTGAACTGGGCGTTTTGGGCGCGGCAATTCCAGAGGAATACGGCGGCGTCGGGCTGGGTGACCTGGAATTGTGTGTGATTGCGGAGGAACTCGGTCGTGTCCTGGCGCCGGTACCTGTGTCATCCTCAATCTATCTCGCAGCAGAGTTTTTGCTCATGTCCGGTTCGGAGGCGCAAAAAGCGTACTGGCTTCCGAAACTGTCATCGGGAGAGGCAATCGGAACATTTGCCTTCAATGAAGGGCAAGGGCGAATGACGCCCAATAAAGTTGAAGCGCGCGTTGAAGGTGGAATGATCACAGGCACAAAGGTTCCAGTTGCCGGCGGGTCAATCGCTGACTTTGCCATTGTCGCCGCCCGCGATGAATCGGATGACGTCTCGCTGTATATCGTAGAGCTCGATAGCGGGGGCGTTAGCAGGGACGTGCTCGAATCGATTGATCCGACACGCGATCAGGCCCGCATTACTTTCAGCGGATGCCCGGCGGAATTGCTCGGTGCCAAGGGAGATGGCTGGCACATTGCGAGCGTGGTGATGGACCGCGCTGCAATCTTGCTGGCATTCGAGCAGCTGGGTGGTGCAGACCGGGCCATGGAAATGGCCAGGGATTATGCATTGGAACGCATCGCGTTCGGACGACAGATTGGCTCCTTTCAGGCGATCAAGCATATGCTGGCCGATATGTATGTTTCGGCGACCTTGGCGAGATCCAATTGTTACTACGGCGCGTGGGCGCTGGTTTCAGGCACCTCGGAACGACCGGTTGCCGCAGCCACTGCGAGAGTCTCAGCTACAACGGCGTTCCAGCAATGCTCCAAGAATAACATTCAGGTCCACGGAGGGATGGGGTTTACGTGGGCTTTTGACTGTCACCTCTACTATCGCAGATCGAATGCACTCTCCCTCGCTCTGGGGGGGCTATCCACATGGGAGAGCCTGCTGATTGAGCGAATGAGCGCCGGTAACGCAAAATCCGCAGCCTGAGCAAAAGGAATAGCATGATGGATTTCCAGGATACGCCAGAAGAAGCTGCTTTCCGCGCCGAGGCCCGCGCGTGGATCGATGCCAATGCGCCGAAGCACCTTGAGGCAGAGTTGAAACGCGCCAGTTTCGGATCAAGCGGACTGATAAGTGAAGACCCTGTTGCTGCTGGCAAGGCCTGGCAAAAGAAGAAAGCGGACGCCGGGTGGGCATGCCTGCATTGGCCGAAAGAATATGGTGGTGGGGCGAGAACACCGATTGAGCGAGTGATATGGGGTCAGGAGGAAGGCCCTTATGCCGTTCTCTCAGGCGCCTTCACGATCGGTCATGGGATGTGCGGCCCCACAGTGATGGCCTGGGCGGACGAAGACCAGAGCCGAAAACTGCTTCCCCCGCTCGCGAGCGGCGAAGAAATCTGGTGCCAGCTTTTTTCTGAGCCGGCAGGCGGATCCGACCTTGCTGGGCTGCGCACACGTGCAGTCAGGGCCGATGACGGTTCGGGCGACTGGATTATCAATGGCCAGAAGATATGGACCAGTGGCGCCCAGATATCTGATTGGGGATTGCTGATAACGCGAACCGATCCCGATGTGCCCAAGCACAAGGGACTGACGATGTTCTTCCTCTCGATGAAGACGCCTGGCGTCGAAGTGCGACCAATCAAGCAGGCCAATGGCGCTTCCGGTTTCAATGAGGTCTATTTTACGGATGTCCGTATCCCGGACAGCCAAAGGCTCGGGGATGTAGGGCAGGGGTGGAAAGTCTCTCTGACGACCCTCATGAACGAACGCCTTTCCATTGGTTCCGGGATGTCCACTGGATTTCCGGAGCTGTTCAGGTTCTGCATGGAAGCTCAAATCGACGGCAGGCCTGCCATAGAGGATTCAGGCGTGCGGTCCCGGCTCGCACAGTTCGCCGTGAAGCAGAGTGGCCTGAAGTATACAGGTATGCGAGCAATTACCGCTCTGTCCAAGGGCGATACGCCAGGTCCGGAAAATTCAATTGGCAAACTCGTAGCGGGTGCGACCATGCAGGAACTGGCTATGTTTGCGCTGGATATACAAGGTGAAGCGGGGGTTCTCTGGAGCGAAGACAGCCCGCAGCGTGGGCGTTTTCAGGCGATGCTGATGCGCTCACCCGCAACACGTATCGAGGGTGGTTCAGATGAAATTCTTCGAAATATCATCGGCGAACGCGTGCTGGGACTACCGGGCGACATCCGTGTCGACAAGGATGTTCCCTTCAAGGATATACCAACACGTGGAGGCAGCTAGGCGCAATACGCCATTTGGTGGAACTGGCCGCCAGATCTGGCGAAGATGCATCCAAGGCCGCGAAACTTTCTCCTGAAGCGGCCCGCTTCCAATCAGAAGTCAATCAAGTTCGACGCACCATCGAGGGCCGCTCTGATGTCGACATTATATTCCGAGACGCTGACGGAGACGTCCGGGTGCTTCGGCAGAATGCGATTGAGAACGAAAAGTTCAACTTGTCTGATAATGGGTTTGCCGACTCCAGGCGCGATGTTTTCGTCACTCACGCCGCGTTGGAAGCTGACGCCGAGACCGTGCTGATAGGGCTCAAGCAGAGCGGTCGAAATCTCTACCTGCCTGAAGGGTATTCGAAGGTGGTTGAGCTTGTCATTGGCATCGTCAATGATCAGCGTAAACTGGTCATTGTTTCCAGCGACCACCTCTCGCGTTCGTTTGAAGCCTCGTGGATGAGAAGTGTGCTGCAATCCACTCACGGCGCGTTGATCGGCAGAAGCCGAATTGTCATCATAGCAGATAACGCGACATCAAAAGCCATTTTCAAGGACGCTTTTGGAAGACAATCCATTACCGCTTCGATCAGCTGGCGGTGCCGTCAGGACGTCTTACTTCGATAGACTTGAGGAAGCCCGGAAGCGGACCTCATCGGGCCAGTCGTCAGGTGCCGCGCAAACAGGCCTGACATAAAAAAGCATGCCTTGAATGCTACCTGGCCCGCCCGATTGCCTCAAGGCCGGTTTCTCCTGACAAGCTGTTCAACAGAGCCAGCGTTCGGTCGCGTGTCTGCGGGCGTCCGATATAGTATCCCTGTACGACATCCGCGCCCATCACTTGTAACAGTCGCAGAACGTCTTCGGTCTCTACCCCTTCCGCCGTCACACTCATTCCCAGACTGTGCGCCAGATCGATGGTTGACTTGATCAACAAGGCATCTGATGACCCGCTCTGAAGGCCCAACACGAAACTCTTGTCGATCTTCAGTTCCTGGGCCGGAATTTGTTTGAGGTAAGATAAGGATGAAAGCCCTGACCCATAATCATCGATCGATATTTCGACACCAGCGTTTCGCAGTCGCTGGATATTCGCAAGGGCCGTTTCCGGGTCGTCAATAACCGCTGTTTCCGTAACCTCGAAGCAGAAGCGATCGCTGGCCTGGCCGATTTCCTTGATTGCCCAGTCAAGAAAGTCCGGATCGCCGAGAAGCCTTCCTGAAATATTTACGGACATCTTGAGATCGTGTCCGGCAAGTCTCATACGCTCGCGATCGGATACGGACTGGGTAATCACCCACTGGGTCAGAGGTCTTATATGTCCGGTTTCTTCTGCGTATTCCACGAATTTATCTGGTGTGACTGATCCTCGTATTGGGTGATTCCAGCGAAGCAACGCTTCCACGCCTCGCACCGCTTGCTGACGACAATCATATTTCGGCTGATAGGCAAGGAAGACGGATCCATCCGAAAGCCCGGCCACCATGTCACTCATCAAAGAAAGCGTTCCTCCAGGATCCCCATACGCCTCCGCATCAAAGATTTGCAGCTGCCTGCGTTGGGCGCGTGCTTGCTGAAGCGCAACAATCGCTTCGTCCACTGGACCGGGCATATCGTGGAGGCCGACCTGGCAGATGCCAGCGCTCAACGTGATGTCGATTTTTTCTCCTGCAACCAGTATGGGATCGGAAGCTGCATGAAGCAGATCGGAGACCTGTTTGGCCACCGAACCCCCATCAGAAGCCGTAATCAGTACACCTATCATGTCGGCGCCAACAAGCCCGATGGAATGAATGAAGTCTGGCTTTTCAAGGCGAGCACCAAATTTCGCCAAAAGCTCATTCGTTGCTGATTGGCCAATCGCCGTGCTGATATGCATCAACCGGTCAATGCTAATTGCAACGCAAAACTCAGAGTCGCTATCGTCGTGCACTCTGAGCTGGTCTATCGCCTGCTGCAATGCCCGTCTGTTGGGCAGAAGTGTCTCGGAATCCGTAAGCGACATCTTCACGATGCTTCGCTCGCGCGTCTCAATTTCGTGCGCCATCTGTAGAAAGCTTTTCGCGAGACGGCCAATTTCATCAATGCTTTCCACTTCGAAATCGACCGGCACGCCGCTAGCAAGCTGACGCGTAGCCCGATCAAGGCGCGTGATCGGCAAGGTCAGGCTGTTCGATATGAACCAGCTGCAACCAATCAATGCCACGAGCCCCGCAAGGGCGAGTGCAGCAATGGCGAAAAGCATGGGCTTGAAGGGCGCCATGGCAGCAGACATTGGGTAGTCGAGCAGAAGCACACCAGCAGGCAGTTCGCCGAATCCGTCGAGCGGCGTTCGCGCCGAAATGGCATGGACAGGATGGTCCGGTATGCTGAAGTTACCATTAGAATCTGCCGCGGCGATTGAAGCCTTCAGATTGATAGGCGAAAGGCTCTCGAGTTCATGCAGTTCCGCCGCATCAAGCTCTGTCGCAAAAATGACCCAGCCAACGCGCGCAGGTGCCATGACCGGCGCCGCAACCGCCTGGTATTGTATGCCGGAAATCGGGATAAGGCCGCTTGCATGATTATTCGTCTTGACCGCATCCATTACGATCGCGGGCGTTTCGAAAGTCGCACTGTTTCCAGCTTCAAGTCCGCTCCCGTCTTCGAATACAAGGAACGCGCGTGAAAGGCCGAGCCGATTACGCAAATTGTCCAGCGCTGACGCAATTGTTCCAGCATCCTGAGTCGCGACAGCTTCGCGAAACCCGAAGTCACGAGCCATAATATCGGCATTCTCGGCGAGCTGTTGCTGGTTGATTTGCCAGAGACGCTCATAGACCGACGCAGTCGCCTTGAGTTCAGCGCGCACATTCTCCTTTGCCGTGTGCTGGACGGACAGGTAAACAGCGCCGGCGACCGCGATGAGAATCAATCCCAGCAGTCCGCCATAGGCCACAGTCAGTTTTGTTTTGAGCTTGCGAAACATGACTTGCGCGTCGCTTAATGAGGCGTGCGTGAGGAGTTTGCGAGGGAACCACTCATGGTGATCTTCAATTGCGATAAACGCGTGTCGAATGCCGTGATCACATCCTTGCCGCCGGAAAGATCCGGATGCCAGACCGTCACGTTTCCTGTGGACGTCGGCAGGTCTGTCAGGACAGCTTTCCCGTCTGCGCCAGTTCGCACGGCAAATGGCGTGTCCACGATCCGGATATAGCCGATCATGTTGTCGTGAATGTTACAGCCCACCGCGACTATGCCGGGGGCGCTGAATGCAATGGAGCGCGTCTCCTCGCGCCCATAGAGCTTGAGCTCGAAACGATTACCCTTTGAGAACGAATACACATGGTGACGCACCCGGTCACGATTTGGAAATTGCACTTCGCTTCCAACTGGCGCGACCAGAATATAAGGCGAGAACTGAATATTCTTCTGTTCCATTACACTCGGCCAGGCGAAGGAACGTGGCGCCTGCAAGTCTTTTGATGCCGGCACCAGCACAACGGCATGTGCTACAGGTTCTCCCGCCGCATCGACAACGGCAAGCTGAAGGTCATGAGCAAATGCTGGAAGACCCAAGAGCGAAATGGCCAATAAAGAAAGCAGGATACGCATACTCGTATGTCCCAGATATGGTTTACGATCCCGTTAAGGTTCATCGTCTAGATCCCATTACGTACAGCATAAGCAATTTACGAATGGGGCTAACAAATGCCCGGAGCGGCGGCGCAAATGATAAGCTCACTTTCCGCACTTGCATTGACTTCTGTGGCATTGATCTTCGCCGCATCGGCGAATGCGCAAGGCCTTGAACAAGGCGGAAAGCTGCTATTGACCCGCGGCATTTCCACGGTTGATGGCATGGGCGGTGGCGGCATCGTTCCATGGGCACTCATTGCGGGAAATGAAACAAATCTCGGAATCGGCGCGACAGCGCATGCCGCACATGTCTCGCTACCCGATTTTGAACTTGTCTCTTACGGTGGCGCTGTCGGATTGCACGACCGTCTCGAAGTCAGTTACACACATCAGTCCTTCGATACAGGGAGCACGGGGCCGAAACTCGGCCTGACGGATGGATATTCATTTGCACAGGATGTTTTTGCGGCAAAGCTTCGCGTCGCAGGAGATGCGATCTATGATCAGGACAAATGGGTTCCCCAGGTTGCAGTCGGACTTGCGTACAAGAGCGCTGACGATGGCGACCTCCTGTCTGCACTGGGCGCGGAATCCGACAATGGGATCGAGCTGTACGCCTCCGCAACAAAGCTGCTGCTGGCCCACAGCCTGCTTGTTAGCGCTACGTTGCGTTACACAGACGCAAACCAGAACGGCTTGCTGGGATTTGGCGGCACAACAGACGCTGGCCTCTACCCCGAAGTCTCAGTGGGATACCTGATAAGCAAACGACTGATCGTCGGCGGAGAGTATCGTGTCAAACCCGATCAACTCGCCTTTGCAGAAGAGAATGACTGGTTCGACCTGTTCGCAGCATATGCAGTGAATGAGGGGATTACGCTATCGGCGGCCTATGCCGACCTCGGATCGATCGCCACATTTGATGACCAGCGCGGTCTCTATCTCTCAGTTCAGGTGGGATTCTGAAATGTTACGTCCCGTAATCGCGCTACTCATTTCCACCCTGACAGCTTTCGTCGCGACCGGTGAAGTCTTGCCCGGTGAACTCCCTGTGGATGCCTATGAACAGTCAAACGACAATGCAGGGGCGCAACCTATCGAAAACCCGGATGTCTTCGCTGCATTTCACGGACAGGACGGTATAGACCGCATCGTGGATGATCTGGTGGATCGTATAATTGTCGACCCGCGTATCGAGGGGATTTTTCGCGCTTCTGACCTCATTCGCCTGCGCCGGACACTGAAGGAACAGTTTTGCTACCTGCTTGGCGGGCCTTGCGCCTATACTGGCCGCAATATGATGGACGCCCATAGGGACCAGGGGATCTCGACACGCGAGTTCAACGCACTTGTCGAGAGTTTACAGGCAGCCATGGACACAGAGGGGGTTCCCTTCGCAATGCAGAACAAGTTGGTTGCCAAATTGGCCCCAATGAAACGAGACATCGTCACCCGATGAGTTGTCTTTGCAATCGCAAGACAATCCATCTCAGTCGATCGCGTCACCACTGCCCTCAAACGACAGGCAAGTCGTTCCGCTCGGGAAGCGCGTCACAAATCTCATAAATTGGAAGCGACGGCAGGGGCACAAAAGAAAGTGAACGTGCGGCCTGCCACATCTGCCAATCGCCACGCCTGCTTGATCCCACAAACGCCACTCGTGAGATTGTCTCTTGTGTCTGATAAGGGGCGGCAAGTACGATCGATAACGCGTCTCGGCCGAAGCTCAGAATTGGCTTGTGAAAAGGAAGGCTCGCTTTCCCCCAAGACTGGTCTCAAGTCGATTGATCTCGGGGGCTACTTAGTAGCTTGTGCGATGGACAGAGGTTTGATCCACTATTTGAAGGGCGTCGCCTGATGAGGTTTTTTATCGTCATCGCTTTATGCGTTATCGCAGCGCTTCTTTTGCCAAGCGAGGCCGCCGCCCATGCCGTGGCAGACGGCGACAAGGGCTACATCCAAGAGATCACCGGGGTCCATCTAATCCCGTTTCTGTATCTCGGGGCCAAGCACATGGTTAGCGGATATGACCACATCCTCTTCTTGTTGGGGGTGATCTTCTTCCTCTATCGCATGAAAGACATCGGCATCTATGTGAGCCTGTTTGCGATCGGCCATTCCTTGACCATGCTGGCGGGCGCTTATTTCGATTTTGGGATCAACAGCTACATTATCGACGCGATCATTGGCCTGTCAGTGGTCTACAAAGCGCTCGACAATATGGGCGCATATCAGCGCTGGTTCGGTTTTCAACCCAACACGAAAGCCGCCACCTTGATCTTCGGCTTTTTCCATGGCTTTGGGCTTGCGTCGAAGATCATCGATTATGAAATTTCGCCCGATGGGTTGCTGCCCAATCTGCTGGCGTTCAATGTTGGCGTAGAGATTGGCCAGCTTTTAGCCCTCGGCGCGATCCTGATCATCATGGGATATTGGCGCCGCACGCCGAGCTTCCTAAAACATGCCTACACAGCCAATGTCGCCATGATGGCGGCGGGCTTCATGCTGATGGGCTATCAGCTTGTCGGCTATTTCGTCAGCGCATGAGGAGAGATACCGCGATGTATAATACCGACTTGCCAACCCGCGCTGAACTTCCCGGCACGCGGCAACTTGTTCGATCGACGCTGATTGCTTTGGTCACCGCGATCGTCCTGCTCGTCACCATCATCCTTCCGTCAGAGTACGCCATTGACCCCACAGGCGTGGGCCGGATTCTGGGGCTGACTGAAATGGGTGAGATCAAAAAGCAGCTGGCTCAAGAAGCCGAGACTGACGCCTTGGCGGGAGCGATTACCATGGAGCCTGCTCCGGACACGACCATCACCGAAGTCGGACCTGTCGAAACCGTTCCACGACCGGCTACGCCTGCTTCGGACACGACCACCAAACCCGCCTTCGACACGAATGCCTGGAGCGACGAAGTCAGCATTGTGCTGGCGCCTGGCGAGGCCGCGGAACTGAAGCTGGCGATGTTGGCCGGAGATGTCGTGTCCTTCGAGTGGGTGGCAGAACCAGGGCATCTCAACTCAGCCCTACACGGCGACGGTACGCGGCGAGAAACAACAACCTACAGGAATGGCCGGGCAGAAACCAGCCACGCGGGCGGCCTTGAGGCCGCTTTTGATGGCACCCATGGCTGGTTCTGGCGCAACCGATCGGAGGTCTCCGTGACGATGACGCTGCGCGTGCGAGGCGAGTATTCGGAGATAAAGCGGGTTCTCTGATGCGGGAGGGTTCGCATCGACCGAGTTGTGCGCGAAGTATGTCTCCCAACGAGATCAACTGGCCGCTCAACCGGCCACTCCAATCCGGCGGCTTTGGGCCATCTATGCCCGGATTGGGCGCGGTGTGGGATTCGCAATTGGAATCGTGTCGATATCGAGGTATCGAAAGCCCCGGATGCGGGCGAGTTCCTGCGCGGCCTCGTAGCATTTCTCGGCCGCGGCGGTGTCACCGGCAAGGCGTGCCTCCCAGGCTTCGATCAACTGGCTCCAGACCCGGTCAGCCTTGCTGCGGGCAACAATCTCTGAATCGGTGTGCAGGCTGACCCAGATCGTGCCCCGCGGTTCAACGCTCCGATAGCGGCGCGGGACCCGTCGTCTGAGCTGGTAACAGTTGCTACGCTTGAAGATCGACACAGGTTTCCTCCTCTTGGTGCAGAAAAATGTGCCGCCAATTGAATTGTCGAACAAGTCTCAATGTATGCAAACGGGCGCAACAGATCGCAATTAAAAACCATTGTATTCTGGGTCTTAGGGGTTTTCCGGTGTCGAATAGTGGCGGAGGAGGAGGGATTCGAACCCCCGGAGCCCGCGAAGGCTCAACGGTTTTCAAGACCGCCGCATTCAACCACTCTGCCACTCCTCCGGAGCGCCGTGTTTGATATAATGATTGCCGATTTGCAAGTCCCCATGTGCGCGGCGGGGCACGCTCTTGGCTGGACCAAACATTAACGCCCTCTTGCCGCGGTCGGCCAATCCTGAATTCCGGGTTCATTGGCTGTGCATCTTACTGTAGTAACCATGGCAACTGAAAACGGCAGAACAGCCGTTGGAAGCGACTTCAAGGTCGAGTCCGGGACCACAGAATGAGGTTTAGGTTTCGCAATGCGTTTGATGACACAGCGTCAATCCGTCCAGTTTCGTTGTTTCCTTGCCGTCAGCGCGATCGCACTCGCGGCGAGTGGCCCAGCCCATGCGGGCCAGAGAAACCCTGCGCCGATCATCTATGCGGGACAAAACGCGCCGGTTCCTCAAAGCGGAATGTCTGCAGCTGGATCCCAGCAGCGGATAACTGCGCCCGCGCCAGGCGAAGAAGGAAAACGCATCGCGTTCCGCTATCCGGGGCAGGGCAGTGCAATGGCACCTGCACCCGTCGCAACCCGGAATTATGCAAGCACAAGCGCGCCACAATTATCAGCCCCGTCGAGCGCAGCGACGCAAATGCTGGCGCCTGATGGTTTTGATGGGCAAACGGCAGCGGCCCGGATCGCGGCGAACCGCCAGGCGCCACGCGTTGAATCCGAAGCTCTAGCCGCCATGGAGCCGGCTCCTCGCGCCGACGAGCCGGAAAATTCGGGCGTGTCACAGGCGAACGCCGCATCGGCCGGCGGGATTCTCGTGGCCCCGGAATCCGGGCCTGTGTTCGACGAAACGGGCGTTGGCGTCACATATGGCGACGAATTTTCCGGCCTTCCAACGGCGAACGGCGAGGTTTTTGATCAAGAGGGCCTGACAGCCGCGCACCCGACCCTGCCTCTGCCCAGCCTGATCCAGGTTATCAATGTTGATACACAGAAAGAGGTGGTCGTGCGGGTAAATGACCGCGGGCCCTTTGAAGATGGCGCGTCACTCCAACTTTCGAAGCGCGCAGCAAGCGCGCTGGCGTTTGGATCCGACGGTCGCGCCAATATCCGGGTTCGCTACCTCGGGGCCGCGCCGGTCAGCAGCCAAACTGTCGCGTTTAGTCCATCTGCTGCGCCGGAACGTGTTGTTCCTGCGACCTATAGTGTTGGAACTGATCAAAATAGGGCTTTGACCGCACCGGTTCAGTATGCATCGGCGAACACGGGCGGCGATGCGCAATTCAAGCTTCCGGCACAAACGGGGCAGGGCAGCTATTTCGTTCAGGTTGGCTCATTTTCCGACATCGGGAATGCGCAGACGTTTCAGAAATCTCTCGGAAGCGACCTTTCTGTCCTGATAATTCCAGCCCGTGTGAATGGCGCAGACTATTTCCGGGTTCGTGTCGGGCCTTTCGACGACCGGCATTCAGCGTCAGAAATGCGTGACGATCTGGCATTTCGCGGTGTCGCCAATGGCCGGGTTGTTTCAGCCGACTAGCTACCGCTACAGAACACCCCATTGACGCTGACCACAAACCGGCCCTTTTTCCCAATTAAACGGGAAAAAGGGCCGCTCGTCGTGACGCCCACATCTTTTGCAATGGAGGCCCTCTCATCATGAAGCGCCAATCACCTGTCCTGGCCATCGTGGCGCTGCTTTCGATTCTGGTTGCGCCCGCCAAGGCGCAGATCATCGACACGCCGGCGCAATACGCTGTCATCATGGATCATACCACGGGCGAAGTTCTTTATTCGAAGGATGGATCGCAGCCGATGGTCCCCGCCTCCATGACAAAGATGATGACCGCCTACCTCGTCTTCGACATGGTGAAGCGTGGCGAATTGAAACTGACGGATCGCCTCACGGTCAGCGCGGACGCGTGGCGGCGTGGTGGGTTTCCGTCAGGTACATCCACGATGGGGCTCGTTCCGAAGGACACCCCGACCATCGAAGAGCTCCTGCATGGCGTCATCGTCATGTCCGGCAATGACGCCTGTATCGTTTTGGCCGAAGGTATCTCCGGATCGGAGGAAGCGTTTGCAAACCGCATGACCCAACTCGCACATGAAAAAGGCCTTAAATCGGCAAACTTCCTCAACTCGACCGGCCTTGAAGATGTTGGGCACGTCATTTCTGCCGAAGACCTCGCGCGGCTCGCAAAGCTAACGATCGATGACTTCCCGGAATATTATGAATGGTATGACCTGCCCGCGTATTCCTGGCGGGAATATACGCAGCCCAACCGAAATCCGCTTCTCGGCGTGGAAGGTGCTGATGGGCTCAAAACTGGCCATCTGGAAGCGTCGGGCTATGGTCTGACCGGATCAGCTATTCGTGACGGCGTGCGCAGAACGATCGTGATCAATGGTCTGGATTCGATGGCTGCAAGATCCTCCGAAGCCGAACGCATGCTCCGCCTCGCATTCCAGAGCTTTGAGCTGAAAACCATAGCGCCTGAAAACATTGTCCTGCCCGACCAACAGGTCTGGCTCGGCCAGCAGCGCACCGTTCCGGTATCACTCGCAGAGCCCATGCTGATCGCCGGACACAAGGCCGCCTTTGACAAGGCGAGAACTGAGATCGTTCTCGATCAAGCACTGCAGGCTCCCATCGCGAAGGGCGACCGCGTCGGGCGGCTGGTGATTACGCTCACCGGACGTGAACCGGTGGAAGCGCCTGTAATTGCAGAAGCGTCCGTGAAGAAACTTGGCTTCTTTGGCCGCGCCATAGACGGATTGAGCGCAATGATTTCGGGCGACGATGGCTGACAGGAAGCGTGGCCATTTCATAACGCTTGAAGGCGGCGAAGGTGTCGGGAAGTCGACCTTGCAGAGCGCTTTGGCTGCGCGACTCGCAGCCACTGGTCTGGAGGTGGTTACCACGCGCGAGCCCGGCGGAACGCCACTCGCAGAACTGGTCAGAGAGCTCGCTCTTCATCCACCGCGCGGCAACAACTGGTCGCCGATGGCAGAAGCCTTGCTGATGAACGCAGCGCGAAGTGACCATCTGGACAAAGTCGTCAGGCCAGCGCTTGAGAGCGGAAAATGGGTCATCTGTGATCGATTTTCCGACTCGACACGCGTGTACCAGAGCGTGAAAGGTGGAGTCCCGATTGATGTCCTGAAGGGCTTTGAAGAGTGGGTGATCGGGGAGACTCAGCCTGATTTGACTTTTGTGCTGGACGCTCCGCCGTCAACGACGGACGCGCGGAGGCTGAGCCGTGATCAGGCGAAGGATTCGTTTGAGACCCGCTCCAGCGCCTTCCACGCCGAGGTGCGCGCGGCATTCATTGATCTCGCAAAATCGGAACCCGAAAGGTGTCGCTTGATTGATGCGTCCCAACCAGCCGCTGTGGTCGCAGACACTGTCTGGTCGGACATTCAGGGGCTCTTGTCCCAGAAGATCAGCGCCCAATGAGTGTCGCACTTCCCCTGGTAGGTCATAAGGCGGCCGAACAGGCATTCCTTGCGGCCCACTCAAGCGGTAAGCTGCACCATGCATGGCTCATCGAAGGACCGACCGGAATTGGAAAGTCGCGTTTGGCCTTTCGTCTCGCAGCCTTCATCCTGGGCGCGAGAGGGCCAGGCGATGCGCCGCTTGATGCGCCTGAAGACGAACCGGTCATGCAGAAGTTTCTCGCCGGCGGTCACCCCGATCTCCGCATCGTCCAGCTTGAACTCAACGACAAGGGCAAGCCACGGCAAGACATCACGATCGACCAGGTACGCAGCCTCAATCACTTTTTCACGCTGAAACCCGCGATGGGCGGTTGGCGCGTCGGGATCATCGATGCGCTGGATGAGCTAAACCGGAACGCTTCAAATGCCTTGCTGAAAACACTGGAAGAGCCTCCTGCGTCGAGCATCATGTTTCTTGTCAATCACGGCTCGAAGCCGATCCTGCCAACCATTCGGTCGCGCTGCAGAACGCTGCGGCTCAATCCACTATCGACTGACGATACGGCGCGTGTCCTTGAGATGGTGAATGCTCCGAATGAAGCGAGGACATTGGCACGCGGACGCCCTGGACTGGGAATTCGGTTGTCCACTCCGAATGGCCTTCAGGCATCCAACGCTGCGCGCGCTTTGCTGAGATCCATGCCCAAGCCAAATGATGCCTTGCTTACAGCAGCAGTGCAGGCGGCCAATACGGATTCTACCGCCCTGCAGGCCTTTAGCGAGGAAGTGCTGAACTGGCTTGCGGATCGGGCGAACGACAACCCCGAAGCCGCCGAGGCATGGTTGCGGACATCGCGCCTGCTGGGCGAGGCCGACGCGTTGAACATGGAAGCCTCGCAGACCGCTGCGAAGATGATTGCCGGGCTTTATTCCTCAGTAGGACGAGGCTAAGGCAACGCGCATGTTTGATACGCATGTGAACCTGCACGGCGATGCATTCGCTGACGATCTCGAAGACGTGCTGCAACGCGCGCGTACGGTCGGCGTCAGACGGTTTCTGGCGATCTGTGACCGATTTGACAATTTCGACGCTGTCCACGCGATTGCGGCAGCAAACAAGGACATCTGGTGTTCAGTTGGTGTGCACCCGCATCATAGCAAAGATTTTCCCGATATTTCTGTAGACGACCTTGTCGAAGCTGCTGCGCGTCCGGACGTGGTGGCGATCGGTGAAACGGGGCTGGATTTTCATTACGGCTACAGCTCGGAAGATGCACAGATACGCAGCTTGCAAAAGCACATTGAGGCATCTCGCATTACCAGCCTGCCTTTGATCCTCCATACGCGAGAAGCAGATGACATGATGGGAGATATCCTTGAGGCCGAATACACCAAAGGGGCCTTCCAGCCGCTTCTGCACTGCTACACCGGAGGGGCCCGACTGGCGCAGCGCGGCCTGGCGCTCGGCGCATATGTATCGGTGTCAGGCATCCTATCTTTCAAGAGCGCAAGTGAAGTTCGTGACGTCATTGCAGACATACCGATGGAACGGATCATTCTGGAAACGGATTGTCCCTATCTGGCGCCCATGCCGATGAGAGGGCGCCGCAACGAACCGGCCTTTCTCGTCCACGTCGCCGAGGCGCTTGCAAGGCTCAAGGGCATTGATGTGGAGGACGTGAAGCAGATCACAGACGCCAATGCGCGAGCGCTCTTCGCAAAGGCCGATACGTGACGGACTACGGCTATCAGTTTACGCTGCTCGGAACCGGCTCCTCTGGAGGCGTACCTCGTGTTGGCGGTGACTGGGGCGCGTGTGATCCTTCAGAAGTCCGCAATCGCCGAAGGCGGTGCTCTGCACTGATAGACCGCATCGGTCCGGACGGAGCCAGGACCCGGATCCTGATTGATACATCGCCGGACATGCGCGAGCAATTGCTTGCAGCCGATGTGCGCCATCTCGATGCGATTGCTTACACGCACGATCATGCAGACCAGACGCATGGAATAGACGACGTACGGCCGCTGGTGATTTCCATGAGACGCCCGATCCCGACTTATATGGACGCAGCAACCCGTATGTCGCTGCACGGCAGGTTCAAGTATTGCTTTGAGGGCATGGGCGGATACCCAGCCATTCTTGATACCATGCCCGACATTACACCTGGCGAACCGTTTACCGTTGACGGACCCGGGGGAAAAATTGAACTCATGCCGCTCGATATGGAGCATGGACGGATCCGCTGCCTCGGCTTCCGGATTGGTGGACTTGCATATTGTAACGACGTGAATGTGTTACCGGACGAAACACTTGATCGACTGAGAGGGCTCGACACATTTGTCATAGACGCGCTGCGTTACACGTCGCATCCAACGCATGCAAATCTGGAGCAAGCCCTGGCGTGGATTGCCAAACTGAAGCCAAAGCGTGCGATCCTGACCAATATGCATGTGGATATGGATTATCGGACCCTCAAGAGGAACCTGCCGGGCGGTGTGGAGCCCGGCTTTGACGGCATGAAGCTGCATGTCGCAGCATGATACGCCTCATCATTATTTCCCATAATGATGATTATGCGACTCACGGGTTTGAAACATGCTCAATCCCAGGGCTTTCTAGCCGGTCGGCTGGCTGCGAACCCGAAATGTCTTATCAGACCTGACATTTATGCCGCCCCCCATTTGCCAATCCACTCTCCACGTACTTATCAAAAAAGGCGGGCAAGGTGTAAGCGTCCGACGAAGACGCCCTTGACCTGATCAGGCTTTCCAGT
>TARA_R110001606_G_scaffold345151_4_pt1 | contig 73463 bp, 61 predicted proteins | sample TARA_R110001606 | Tara Oceans TARA_R110001606 (sample SAMEA4398315) | marine metagenome | biome: Polar Biome; feature: [SRF] surface water layer (ENVO:00010504); material: water (ENVO:00002006), including particulate matter (ENVO:01000060) such as... | depth 5 m
CGCGGATCATGCCTTCGCGGCCGAGCACCATGGCGTAGAAGTAGGCGCGCAGGAGGACGCCGGCGTTGCCCATGAAGGCGCTCAGGTGGCCGATGCTGGTGGGCAGGGTGTCGGTGTCGATCCAGTGATACTCTCCTGAAGAGCCGCCGGACTCTTCGTCCCTCCCCGCCATGGGGGTGGGCAGGTAATCCAGCAGGCGCTGGGAGACGCCCACCGGGCCGGCGCCGGGCCCGCCGCCGCCGTGGGGGGTGGCGAAGGTTTTGTGCAGGTTCATGTGGATGACGTCGAAGCCCATGTCGCCGGGGCGCACTTTGCCGAGGATGGCGTTGAGGTTGGCGCCGTCGTAGTAGAGCAGGCCGCCGGCGTCGTGGACGGCTTTGCTGATGGCTTCGATTTGCCGCTCGAACACGCCGCAGGTGGACGGGTTGGTCATCATCAGGCCGGCGGTTTGCGGGCCGCAGGCTTCCTTGAGGGCTTCGAGGTCCACGTCGCCGTCTTTGCCGACGGGCACTTCGCGGACTTTGTAGCCGCACATGACGGCGGTGGCCGGGTTGGTGCCGTGGGCGGCTTCGGGGATCAGGATTTCGGTGCGGGCGTCGTCGCCGCGGGCTTCGTGGTAGGCGCGGATCATGGCGACGCCGGCGAATTCACCCTGGGCACCGGCCATGGGGGCGAGGGAGACGCCTTTCATGCCGGTGACTTCCTTGAGGAAGTTCTGCAGCTCGTACATACACGCCAGGTAGCCCTGGCTGTGGCTGGCCGGGGCGAGCGGGTGCCGGTTGAGGAAGCCCGGCAGCATGGCCGCGCGGTTGGCGCCGCGCGGGTTGTATTTCATGGTGCAGGAGCCGAGCGGGTAGAACTGCTTGTCGATGGCGAAGTTCTTGGTCGACAGGTTGGTGTAGTGGCGCACCACTTCCAGCTCACCCACTTCCGGCAGGTCGGGCTTCTGCTTGCGGCGCAGGTGCGCGGGGATGGCGGCGAGTTGGTCTTCACTCACGGGCTTGGGCGCTTGCGCGGTGGCGCTGCGGCCGGGGCGGGAGTGTTGGAAGATCAGCGTGGTTTCGTTGCTCATGCCATTTCCCTCAATTCGGTGAGGACGTCTTTCATTGCGACCACGAAGAGGTCCAGGTCCCCTTCCGTGTGTACTTCGGTGCTGTTGACCAGGATGGCGTTCTTCATCGAATAGTCCTTGGCGAGGCTGAGACCGCCGAGGATGTCTTTTTCCGCCAGGCGGGCGAGCACGGTGTCGGCGTCCTGGGGCAGCGTGAGGGCCACTTCGTGGAACACCGGGGCGCTGAAGGCGCGCTCCACGCCGTCCAGGGCGCAGAGCTTATCGGCCAGCTTCTGGGTGTTGGCGTGGCAGTGGCCGGCGACGCTGGCGAGGCCGTCCGGGCCCAGCAGGGACACGTAGATGGTGGCGGCGGTCATGGCCAGGCCCTGGTTGGTGCAGATGTTACTGGTGGCCTTGGAGCGGCGGATGTGCTGCTCGCGGGCTTGCAGGGTGAGGGTGAAGCCCTGCTTGCCTTCCATGTCCACGGTGCGGCCGATAATGCGGCCGGGCATCTGGCGGACGTGTTTTTTCTTGCAGGCCATGAAGCCGAAGTAGGGGCCGCCGGAGCTGAGCGGCACGCCCAGGGGCTGGCCTTCGCCGACTACTACGTCCGCACCTTCACTGCCCCACTCGCCCGGGGGCGTGAGGATCGCCAGGGAGGTGGGGTTGGTGACGGCGATCACCAGCATGCCGTTGGCGTGGGCCCAGTCGGTGAGGGCGTCCACGTCTTCCAGGCTGCCGAAGTAGTTGGGCTGGCTGATCACCAGGGCGGCGTAGTCGTCGCCTGCGAACGGGCTGAGGCTGTCGACCAGGGTCTGGCCGGCGTCGGTGCAGAACGGCACGGACACCAGCTCCACGTCCTGGTTGCTGACGATGGCTTCGCAGGCGCTGCGGTAGCGCGGGTTGAGCGCGTCGGGCACCAGCACCTTGCGGCTTTTGGATTTGCGGTTGGCGCGCAGGCTCATCAGCACCGCTTCCGCTAACCCCGATGCCCCGTCGTAGACGGAGGCGTTGGAGACGTCCATGCCGGTGAGCCGGGCGATCAGCGTCTGGTATTCGTAGATCACCTGCAGGGTGCCCTGGCTGGCTTCCGCCTGGTACGGGGTGTAGGCGGTGTAGAACTCACCGCGGGTGGCGATTTCCCATACCGCCGCCGGGATGTGGTGCGCGTAGGCGCCGCCGCCGAGGAAGCTGAGCGCGAAGCGGTCCTGCTCGGCGCGCTCGGCCATCAGGCGCGTCACTGCCATTTCGCCGCGCCCTTCGGGCAGGGCGTCGAGGCCGTGGCCGGCTTTCAGGTGGGCGGGGATTTCATCGAACAGGTCCTCGATGCTGTCGGCGCCAATCGCCTGGAGCATGGCCTGGACGTCGTCCGGGGTATGGGGAATGTAGGGCATGGGGCGTTTCCGGGTAGGAAGGTGTCAATAGAATGGTTACGACGGTTTGATGAGGGTCGGACGTCTGACGTCGGACGTCTGACGCAAAGGAAAAACCCCGACCTCAGGGTTTTGCGTCCGACGTCAGACGTCTGACGTCCGACCAGCCCGGGCAAACGCCCGGCACTCTCCGCCGTCTACTCGCTTTCGACCTGCTCTTGATACTGATCCGCCGTGAGCATTTCTTTCAGCTCGCCGTCGTCGGCCATTTTGATCTTGAACAGCCAGCCGCCGGCGTAGGGTTCGTTGTTGACCTTCTCGGGTTCGTCTTCGAGGGCTTCGTTGATTTCCACCACTTCACCGGAGACCGGGGCGTAGATGTCGGAGGCGGCTTTCACGGATTCCACCACGCCGGCTTCGTCGCCGGCGGCGAACACCACGCCCACTTCGGGCAATTCCACGTAGACCAGGTCGCCCATGGCGTCCTGGGCGTGGTCGCTGATGCCGACCACGGCAACGTCGTCTTCCACGCGCACCCATTCATGGCTGGCGCGGTAACGCAATTCGGCGGGGGTCTCACTCATGTCTTTAGCTCCTAAAAAAGCGCTTACACGCTGCACGCTTCACGCTGGCACGCAAAAAGCGTGGTGCGTGTAGCGTGGTGCGTGCCAGCGAATTGTCATAACGGTTTATAAACGGTTTTGCCGTTGCGAACGAACGGCGCTCTGACCACTCGCGCGGGCAGGCGTTTGTTGCGAATCTCCACTTCCACGGTGCCGGTGGTGCCGGCGGGCAGCCGGGCCAGGGCCACCGATTGGCTGAGCGTGGGCGAGAAGGTGCCGCTGGTGATCTCGCCTTCACGGCCGTCGCCGGTGAACACCTTTTGGTGGGCACGCAGCACGCCCTTGCCTTCCAGCACCAGGCCGAGCAGTTGCGCGTGGCCTCGGGCTTTTTGCTCTTCCAGCAGCTCGCGGCCGACGAACTGGCGGGTCTGGTCGTTGAGGTCGACGGTCCAGCCCATGTTGGCTTCCCAGGGCGTCACGTCTTCGTCCATGTCGTTGCCGTAGAGGTTGAGGCCGGCTTCCAGGCGCAGGGTGTCGCGGGCACCCAGACCGGTGGGTTTGACGCCGGCGTCGAGCAGGCGCTGCCAGAACTCTTCGGCCTGTTCATCGGGCAGGATGATCTCGGCGCCGTCTTCGCCGGTGTAGCCGGTGCGGGCGATCAGCCAGCGGCCCACGTTCTCGAAGCCGAACACCGGCAGGCGGCCGATGGCGTTGCCGCCTTCGCCACAGAGAATTTTTTCCAGGATCGGCCGCGCCTGGGGGCCCTGGATGGCGATCATCGCCAGGTCCGGGCGCTCGCGGATGTCCACGGCGAAGCCGCCGGCCTGGCTTTCCATCCAGTCCAGGTCTTTTTCGCGGGTGGCGCAGTTCACCACCAGCCGGAAGTCGTTGTCGTTCTTGTAGACGATCAGGTCATCGATCACGCCGCCGCGCTCGTTGAGCATGCCGGTGTAGAGCGCGTGGCCGGGCTCGACCTTGTCGACGTCGTTGGCGAGCAGGTGGCGCAGGTAATCACGGGCACCCTGGCCGCTGATGTCCACCACGGTCATGTGCGAGACATCGAACATGCCGGCGTGCTGGCGCACCTGGTGGTGCTCGTCAAGCTGGGAGCCGTAGTGGATCGGCATGTCCCAGCCGCCAAAATCGACCATTTTGGCGCCGGCGGCGAGGTGCGCCTGATAAAGGGGTGTGCGGTGACCCATGGTGGTGAAGCACTCCGAAAACTGTGGCCGTCGTGGCGCCGCCGGCAGCAGGCGGCGGGGCGATCCCGTGTCAGGGGTGAAGGATAACGGACCTGACGGATAACGCCTACCGGTGCGTCACGCCGGGCGGGCTTTTTGCCCCTGTGGGCCGCCCTCTTTACCGGCCTCTTTACCGTCCTTTTCGCCCGCCCTTCTACGACTTTCGGCGCGCCGTGAGCGCGGATGATTCATCTGCGCGGCTTTCTTCGGTATAACGTCAGGTCAAGCGTGTTTCGCTATTCAACGTCAACACAGGACCAGGCAGGCGATTCCCAAAGTATACCCAGGGCCGAGGCGGCGCGCCGGGCGGCACCCGCCACAACGAATAACAAGGGGACACTCCATGAACGATTCCACTCCCAACGCGGCCGGGTTTTTCGCCCGCGAGCGCACCATCGCGGGCCCGCAATTCAACCGCTGGCTGGTGCCCACCGCGGCGCTGGCGATCCATCTGTGCATCGGCATGGCCTATGGCTTTTCGGTGTTCTGGCTGCCGATGAGCCGGGAAATCGTCGATGCGCCGGCCAGTTGCGCGGACATCGGCCTGTGGCAGGCGCTGTTCACCACCACCTGCAACTGGAGCGTGTCGCAGGTGACCTACGTGTTCGGCATCTTCATCGCCATGCTGGGGGTGTCGGCGGCGATCTGGGGCGCCTGGCTGGAGCACGCCGGGCCGCGCAAGGCGGGCTTTATCGCGGCGCTGTGCTGGGGCGGCGGCATGATCGTGGGCGGCATCGGTGTGATGACCCACCAACTGTGGCTGCTGTATCTGGGCGCCGGGGTGCTGGGCGGCGTGGGCCAGGGGTTGGGGTACATCACTCCGGTGTCGACGCTGATCAAGTGGTTCCCGGACCGGCGCGGCATGGCCACCGGCTTCGCGATCATGGGTTACGGCGGCGGCGCGATGATCGGCGCGCCGCTGGCGGTGCTGCTGATGAGCCACTTCTCGGCGGACGGCGGCACCGGCGTGGCGCGCACGCTGATCACCATGGGCGTTCTCTACGCCATCGTGATGGCCTGCGGCGCCATCGGTTTCCGGGTGCCGCCCAACGGCTGGCGGCCCCAGGGCTGGGTGCCCAAAAACGAAAACGCCAACGCGATGATCACCCAGGGCCATGTGCATCTGAACCGCGCCTGGAAGACCAAACAGTTCTGGCTGATCTGGGGCGTGCTGTTTCTGAACGTGACCGCCGGCATCGCGGTGATTTCCATGGCCAGCCCGATGCTGCAGGAGGTGTTCGGCGGGGTGCTGGTGGGCATCGACGATCCCAACGCGGTGCTGAGCGCGGCGCAGAAGGCGGCGGTGGTGGCCGCGGCGGCCGGGCTGGTGGGGCTGATCAGCCTGTTCAACAGCGTCGGCCGGCTGTTCTGGGCGTCGCTGTCGGACAAGATCGGCCGCAAGAACACCTATTACTGCTTCTTCGTGATCGGCATTGTCGTTTACTGCCTGCTGCCGACCTGGGGCCATCTGGGCATGGCCGGGCTGTTCGTGATCTCGATCTGCGTGATTCTGAGCATGTACGGCGGCGGCTTCGCCACGGTGCCGGCGTATCTGGCGGACATCTTCGGCACCCAGATGGTGGGCGCCATTCATGGCCGCCTGCTCACCGCCTGGAGCGCCGCCGGCCTGGTCGGTCCGCTGATCATCGCCGCCCTGCGCGACGCCCAGCTTGAAGCCGGCGTGGCGCACAGCCTGGTGTACGACCGCACGCTCTACATCATGGCCGGGTTGCTGCTGCTCGGGCTGATCTGCAATGCCCTGGTGCGGCCGGTGGACCACAGCCTGCACATGAGCGAAGAGGAAGTGGCCCGCGAACGCGCCCTGCAACACGAAGACCGCGTCGCCAGCAACGCCGACGCCGCCGCGCGCGGCCAGTTTGGTATTGGTGGCGTGCTGTGCTGGCTGGGGGTGGGCGTGCCGTTTTTGATCGGGCTGTACATCGCCTTGGCGAAGGCGGCGGCGTTGTTCTAGAGCGGGCACTTTGCCTTTGGCCGTGAGGTAACCCCTCTCCCTGTCCCTCTCCCGCAAGGGGAGAGGGGACGCTCCAGAAAAGTTGTTGCTGCCCGACAGCGCCATCAGACCCAACCGGGTAGATTCATAGCCAGCCTGCTTGCCTTGATATAGAGCCCCTCTCCCCTTGCGGGAGAGGGGTTGGGGAGAGGGGGAGCCGTTAATGCTTGATCGGCTCGCTCAGGTAGTTGAGGAAGGTGTCGCCGGTGGGGATCTGCACGTGGATGGTGCCACTGAGGCCCAGGGGGATACCACCCAGTTCCACGTCCAGGTTCAGATCGTTCTGGCTGATCTGCTCGATCTGCAGGCGGCCGTCGTCCAGGAAGGTGACGTCGCCGGCCAGCTCCAGAGACAACGGATAGCTGTGCAGATTGTGAGTCAGTGAGGTTGGGATCAGATGCAGTGTATAAACCGTGGGTGACAGTCGCGGCGCATCCAGATAAAGATCGAGCTTGGTGAGGAAGCGGGGCGTGCCGTCGCCGTTGACGATCCACCCTTTCACCCGGCCGTAATCCGGCGCGGTGCAGTTGCCTTCAAGGGCGTCGCAGGTGTAACGGATGCGCATCAATTGCGGCCCGGTGGGCGCCGGGTCGGCGCTGGCCAGCAGGCCCACGCCGGTGGCCAGTTGGGTGTACACGGTCACGCTGGAGAGCGCGATGCGGGTCGGATTGATGTAGACCAGCACGCCGCCGTTGTCCTGAACCTCCTGGGGAATGGTGGTTTCGCCGTCTTCGTTGGCCGCTTGCTCTTGCGCCACCAGTTCAGCCACTTCAGCGCGGGTTTTGTAGCCAACCAGATCCACGTCCAGATTGCCGCTCAAATAAGCGTATTTGAGATCCGGGCAGTCTTCTCCCACCTCACAACCCACGTTGGCGTCCTTGAGTGCGCTGCCTTCGGCGGCCGGATCGGCGGTGACAATCCGCGCGCTGTTCTTCTTCGCTTCTTCGTCCATGGAGGGCGGCACTTCGCCGTTGTCCGCCAGGAAGTTGGCGTTGACGTCGGAGGTGGGCAGGTTGCGCAGGGCCTGGAGCACGTCCTGGGTGCGCTCGGCGCCGCGGAAGAAGACCGGCAGATTGGGGCCGCCGTCGGTGGTGGCGGGGGCGTCGTCGGGGGTTTGCGCCAGCAGTTGGGTTTGCAGGGGCAGGCCCCGGGTGTCGCAGATGGCGTCGCTGCCACAGTTGGCGCCTTCGGCCACGGATTTGAGGGTGTAGCGGTAGAGGCTGTCCACCTGCCAGGGCGTGTTGGGCACGAACGTGATCTTGCGGCCACTGACCTCGGGCTTGCCTTCAACGGGGCCGGTGACGGCGCCGCTGGCGTCCACTTGCTCCACCAGGAAGGTGGCGTCGTTGACGGTGGCCGGGTCGATCACCTGGGAGAAGGTCACCACGATGGGCCGGTTGGCGGGCAGTTGCGCCAGCGGCAGGTGGTCGTCTTCGTCCTTGCCGCCCTGGCAGCGGCCGGCGTCGTTGTTGGCCAGGTCGAAATCCACCGGGATGCAGGGGAAGCCCGGGTAGGCGGTGAGCACCAGCGGGGACTGTTCATCGCCTTGCACGTAGTCGGGCAGCATGAAGGTCTGAGTGGCGCCGAGGGCGGGGTTGCCGGCGACGTCGGTGATGCCGTCGGTGTAGCCGACTTCGTAGTTGACGCCATACTGCAGCGGTTGATCCGGTTTCAGCACGATGTCCACGCCGTCCAGGTACCAATCAAAGTCCACCGGTGAGCCGTCCGCGGTGAGGGTCAGGTTGGTGCCGGGCTCGATGGCGTTGGGGTCCAGCGGTTCGCTGAAACTGAGAATCACCGGGTCACCGGGGCGCTGTTTGTTGACCTGATCGCCGGGCAGCCAGGCGCGCAATTCGGGGCTGGTCATGTCGTCGGGGAAGGCGGGCGCGTTTTCCTGATCGGGGTAGCTTTCCATGTGGAAGCTGAGCACGCCGAAGGCGGTTTCGGTGCCCAGCACCTCGGGTTCCACCACGCCGATGGCGTCGACGATCAGGCTGCCTTTTTCGGTGTCGGCGATGGCGGTGCCGACCAGCTCCACCTGCAGCAGGTTCTGGTTAAAGGCGCCGTTGGCGCGCGGGTCTTCGGTGTCGAAGGCCACGTTCATGGTCAGGCGCAGTTGCTTGGGCGCGTTGGCGTCGTCGGTGTAGGGGTTGGGGATCAGGTAACCGTTGGCGTCGGACAGGAACGTCACGGTGACGGCGCCGGAATCAAAGCCGGCGTCCACCTGGCCGCCAATTTTCACCGCCAGCGGATCGCCCTTAAGCAGGGAGCCCTTGGGAATGCGCAGCGGGGTGACGTCCGGAAAGTTGGGCGCGAACGCCAGTTGCGCGAACACATTACCGGATTGCTTGGAGACGGTGGTGTCGCCGAGCAGATTGGCTTTCACCGGCACGCAGTTGATCGGGTCGCCGGTGAGCGGCGAGGTGATCACGCCGTCGTCGCGGCAGCCCAGGGTCGGGTCGGCGGGGGCGGCTTCCTGAACCAGGGTGGAGCGCGGCTCGGTGTCCAGCGGCGTGAATTCCCGGGTCAGCCCGGGGAGCGCCTCGCCCTGTTCGTTGGTAATGGCGCTGGTCAGTTCCAGAGTCACCGGTTCGCCGGGGGTCAGCGGCTCCACGCTGTCGCCCTGCTGGTTGACGGTGTCGCGGGGATCGATGCTGATGCGGTTGCCGTCCACCAGCACGGTGGCGGGCACCAGATTGCCGTTCTGGGTGAGCGTGACGCTCTCGCCGTAGACCACGCTGGCGCGGTTCACCGGCTGGGTCAGCACCAGATCCAGGCTGGAGAAATCCAGGAACGGCAGGTCGCTGCCGTCCGGGCTGACGCTGGCCACGTCGAAGCTGTCGTCGAGGCGGCGTTGGTCCCGGGGGGCGCCTTCCAGGGCGGCACGGGTGGTGAAATTCAGCTCGCCGTCGGGGAAGTTGACCTCGCCGTTGTCGGTTTCCAAACCGCTGACGGTCAGCGTGTAGTCGCTCTTTTCGACGAGCGCCGTTTGCGGTTGCAGGATCACGCTGCGGCCTTCGTCCACGTCTTTATTGATCGAGAACGGCACGTCGCCGGCGGGGCCGGTGAGGGTGAAGTTACTGGCGTCCACCTCCATGGCTTCGGTGAAGCGCACCACCACCGGCGCTTTGGGTGCCACGCCGGTCTGGTTGTCGTAGGGGTAGCTGTAGGAGATTTCCGCTTGTTGCCAGTTGCCGGTGTCCACGCTCTGGCTGCCACCGCCGCCGCCACAGGCGGCCAACGCGGAGGCGCAGGCGATCAGGACGAGATTGCGCTTGCTCATGGTCTGCCTCCGTTAGAATTTCAGGGTCACGGACCCGGTGAACACGTGAACGTCGCCGCTGGCTTCCACGGTTTCGTAGGGTTCCGGGTAGCTGGGCGAATTGGTGGCGTAGAGGTCGAAATCACGCGGTTGCAGTTTCTGATACTGGTAGGCGATGTCGAAGCGTACCGGGTAGGCCAGGAAGCGGGTCTTATTGTATTTGGCGGTCAGGCCCAGGCCGACGATCCACTTGTCCGCGTCCAGGTAGTTCACGTCCAGCGACGAATCCGATTCCAACGGCGATTCGCTGTAGGCAACGCCACCGGTGACGGTGAAGTTGTCGTTCAGGTCGAACTCGGCGCCAATGCGCGGCACCACGATGTCGCGGAATTCCAGCCGCCCGACGTCACCGTTGACCGCCTGGTCCTTGATGGTGTCGCCGTCCAGTTCGTCTTCCAGATCGGACCACTGCTGCATTTCCACCGTGAAGCCCACGCGGAAACGTTCCTGGCCGTAAAGCATGCCGGCGGAGTAGATGTTGGGCTGGTAGGAATCCAGGGTGGTGACTTTCAGGCTCAGGCCCGGGTCGGCGATGGTGCCGGGAATAATGGTGTTGGCGTCCACCGTGGTGTTGGTGTTGGAGTAACCACGGAAGGCGAACGCGGTTTCCAGGCCGTTGTACCAGCAGTCGCCGTTGGGGCAGAAGCTTTCGCCCCAATCCATGGTGGCGCTGAGAATCGGCCGGATCGACGGCTTGGCGGACACGTTCAACTCTTCGTACTGGGTCTCGCCGGCCAGGTTGGTGGTGGCGCGCAGCTTGGCGTCGGATTGCAGGGTGATGCGCGCCGAGGCGCCGATGTCGAGCCCGCGCCACAATTGGGTGGCGCCGCCGAGCACCAGAAACAGCGGCTGGCGGCCGTACTCGAAGTACTGCCCGGCGGTGGAGGTCTGGGAATTGAACGCCAGCATCTCTTCGCCGTATTTCTCCACGCCCAGCATCACGCCCAGGTAGAGCGGATGGTCGAATTTGGTCATCGAGGATAGGTCGGTCTTCAGGCCCACCAGCACGTGCTGGGAGGGCGAATCCTGCAGCACATCGCCGCCGCTGCGGATCGGCGGCGCCAGGCCACCCTGGCTGTCGGCGCGCAATTCATGATCGGCGTGCAGCATGCCCAGGGTCAGCTCGCCGCGCGGGTCCTTGGCCAGATAGGCCGGGTTGTAATAGACCGCCGAGGTCTGGGTGTTGAACAGGGACAACGCCTGGGCGGACGCCACGTCGGTGGGCAATACGCCGTAGGTGGTGCCAATGTTGCCCATGCTGGCGTGCACGGCGCCGCCGGCGGAACCCAGGGCAACCGCCAGGGCAGCGCCCTGAAAGGCCTTTTTGTTCTTCATGGGGGACTACTCCGCGTTTTTTCCGTCGGGGAGACGGGTTGGGTTTGTTATTGAATCTGGCACTGTCGTACCCAAGTGCAATTCTTAGTATGTTCAACAGAATAAGAACAAAACAGCGGCCAATGCTACATTCCGTGCACTTTTGTTAACTGCTTCTGCTATTCAAACCCTTTTACTGACGTCGTATTAATACGCTAATAATTAAGTACAAGATGGGCACGGATGAATACGGGGCGGAGGTACCAGAACGGCCATAGGCCCCGGAAACAAAGGGCTACGGCGCCATGGTCAATTTGCCGGCCCGAACAGGCGATTGTGATTTCGCGACAAGTTATTTTGAGCGAAGGGAATGTAAAAAAATCGAAAATGGATGAATGGGCGCGTTGTCAAGATTTGTAAAAGGGGACAGCTTTTCTATTTTTGCGACTCACTCTCCGCCACGATCAACCGTCTCATTGCTCAACGGCAACGGGCCGGCGAGCAGCGGCAGATCACCGGCACGGCCCAGCGCCCGGACCATAAAGGCGTGGCGCGCCGGCGGCAGGCGATTGACCAGATCCAGACCGCTGTTGCGCAACCAGCGCACTGGCAATTCACGGCGCTCGAACAGCGTCTTGAAGCCTCGCATGGCGCCTTGCATCACCAGATTGTCGGCGCGGCGGCGGCGCTGGTAGCGGGCCAGCACGCCAGGGTGCGCCAGCGGCAAGCCGGCGGCGCGCGCGCGAACCAGCTCTTCGGCCAGCACGCCGGCGTCCAGCAACCCCAGGTTGATGCCCTGCCCGGCCAGCGGATGAATCACATGAGCGGCGTCGCCAATCAGCGCCAGCCCGGGGCCAATGTAGCTGCTGGCATGGCGCTCCTGAATCGCGAACACCGCGCGGCGGCTGACCAGCCGGGCCGCGCCCAGGGCCTCGCCGGTGGCCTGGGTGAGCGCGGCGCCGAAGGCGGCGTCATCCAGGGCCATCAGCTCTTCAATGCGCTGCGGCCAGGCGGACCAGACGATGGAGCACCGGTGCCCCTGGCCGCCATCCGGCGGTGAAAACAGCGGCAGCAACGCCAGCGGGCCGGATTCCATGAACACCTGGCGGGCGCAGGCGCCGTGGGGGCGGTCGGTTTCGACGGTGGCGACCAGCGCGTGGTGGCCGCTGTCGCGGGGGGCGGCGGGGATGCCGGCCGCCTCGCGCACCAGCGAGCGGGCGCCGTCCGCGCCAATCACCAGATCGGCGCTCAATACCTCACTGTCTGTAAGCACTTGCCAACCCTGATCGGCGCGGCGCACGCCAGTGACGGCCACGTCACAGCGCCAGTCCAGATGGGCGTGCGCGGCGGCGGCCCGGTACAGCGCCGCGGTCAGGTTGTCGTTCTCAAGCAGCCAGCCCAGCGCCGGCGCGCCCAACTCGGCGGCGTCGAACGCCACCTCGCCGGTGCCGTCCTGATCCCACACCCGCATGTACCGGTAGGCCTGCACCCGGGCCGCGTCCAGATGCGCCCAGGCGCCGGCGTGGCGCAGCAACCAATGGCTCGCCTCGCTCAACGTGGACACCCGCAACGCCGGCGCCCCGGCCGGACACACCGGCACCGGCGCGCCATCCAACACCCGCACCGCGACGCCCTGCTCCGCCAGCAACAACGCCATCAAGCCCCCGGCCATACCGCCGCCGATGATGAGGGCATCCGTGTGGGTGGTGCTGGGGAGGTTCGCGGGGTCGGTGGTCATAGGGATTCTCTCAAGCGTCGAGGGCGATACAGGATTCAGGATGCAGGATACAGGCGCGTGGCCGAGGATGCCGCCCCAGAAAGGCCTGCTCTCCGCGCCAAGAACGATGACGCGCGGGCACGGCCTTTAAAACCGCATCGAACTGTTCCGCGCTGAATCCTGAATCCTGAATCCTGAATCCTGTATCGCCCTTCACAACCCCATCGCTCGGCGGGCGAAGCCTTTGCGCAGGGACGGGGCGAGGTCGAGGGCGAGCAGGCCGAGTTGGCGGCTGTGGGCGAACAGGGGTTGGCGCACGCGGAACCATTCGGGTAACCAGTGCGAGGCGCGGTGGATCAGCGCTTGGTCGCGCTGGCGCTCGGCGGTCCAGTGTTGCAGGCGGCTGAGCCGGCCGGGGTCGGGCTGGCCGCCGACCCGTTCGGCGAGCAGGGCAAGGTCGCGCACGGTCAGGTTAAAGCCCTGGCCGGCCACCGGATGCAGGGTGTGAGCGGCGTTGCCGACCACGGCGGCGAACGGCACCGCCTGGGCACAAGCCTCGGTGAGCACCAGTGGGTAACGCTGGCGCTCGCCGACCCGGGTCAGCGCCGGCACATCGGCGCCGACACGCTGGCGCAGGGCGGCGAGAAAGGCGCTCTCGTCCATCGCCATCCAGGCGGCCGCCTGCTCGCGGGGGCCGGTCCAGACCAGGGCGAAGCGCTGATCCGGCAGCGGCAGCAGGGCCAGCGGGCCATCGTCAAGAAAGCGCTCGTAGGCAATGCCCTGATGCGGCGTGGCCAGGGCCAGGTTGGCGATCACCGCGTCGTGGCCCAGATCGCGATGGCGGGCGCCGATGCCCAGCCATTCGCGGGTTTGCGAGTGGGCGCCGTCGGCGGCGATCAGCAGCGGCGTGTGCAGGGTTTCGCTGGCGCCAGCGTCGCTTTCAAGAGTGGCGGTGTAGCCGTCCACGGCGCGCGTGATGCCGCTCAGCCGGGCCGGGGCGCGCACCCGGATCGCCGGGTCGCGGCCAAGAGCGCTCAACAGCACGTGGCCGAACCAGCGGTTCTCGACCACCGCGCCCAGGCGCGCCACGCCTTGCTCGGCGGCGCGGATGCGGGTCAGGCCGAGGCGGTGCTGGCGGGACACGTGCACGGTGCCAATGGCGGCGGCGCGCTCCAGTAGCGCATCCAGCAGGCCCAACTCCGCCAGCACCGCCAGCGAGCCGGCGGACAACGCCGTGCTGCGGGCGTCGAAGCTGGGCGTGTCCGGCGCCTCGCCGCCGCCCAGCGCGTGGCTCTCCACCAGCGTCACCGCTGGCGCGCCATGGTGGCGCAACAGCAACGCCAACAACGCCCCCGCCATGCCACCGCCGATGATTAGCGGCGCGCCGGAAACGCGAGGGTTATCGAAAGGCAATGTCATGGCGGCTCGTATCTCGTGTCCGGAAAGAATGAGTTGAAAGTTACAAGTTAAAAGTTGAAAGGGAAATCGGCGCGGGCACGATGATTTCCAAGGCACGGGCCTGGACCGCGTTTTAACTTTTAACTTTCAACTTTTAACTTCCTTCATCAACGCTTCAATGTCATCGATGTCCTTGGGCACTTCATGGGTAAGCACGTCGCAGCCGTCTTTGGTGACCAGCACGTCGTCTTCGATGCGGATGCCGATGCCGCGCCAGCGTTCGTCCACGGTGTCGTCGTCGGGGGCGATGTAGAGGCCCGGTTCCACGGTCAGGGTCATGCCGGGTTCGAGCTGGCGCCATTGGCCCTGGATGCGGTAGTCGCCCACGTCGTGCACGTCCAGGCCCAGCCAATGGCCGGTGCGGTGCATGTAGAAGCGCTGATAAGCGAGGGTTTCAATCAGCTCATTCAGCTCGCCTTTCAGCAGGCCCAGGTCCAGCAAACCTTCGGTGAGAATGCGCACCACGGTTTCGTGGGGCACGTTCCAGTGGTTGTCCGGGTGGGTGTCCTTGATGGCGGCGTATTGCGAGGCCAGCACCAGCTCGTAAAGGGCTTTTTGCTCACCGCTGAATGTGCCGTTCACCGGGAAGGTGCGGGTGATGTCAGAGGCGTAGTTCTCCAGTTCGCAGCCGGCGTCGATCAGCACCAGATCGCCGTCTTTCAGTTTGGCGCTGTTTTCGATGTAGTGCAGGATGCAGCCGTTGGCGCCGCCGCCGACGATGCTCGGGTAGGCCGGGCTGCGCGCGCCATGGCGCATGAATTCGTGCAGGTATTCCGCTTCCAGCTGGTATTCGTACATGCCCGGGCGCACCGTTTTCATGGCGCGCACGTGGGCGCCGGCGGAAATACTGGCGGCCTGTTGCATCACCTGCACTTCGGCGGCGCTTTTGAACAGGCGCATGTCGTGCAGAAGGTGCGACAGGGCGACGAATTCGCCGGGCGGCTGGGCGCCGGTGCGCACCCGCTCACGAAGGGTGTTGACCCAGCCCATCAGCTGGCGGTCGAAGCCGGCGTCGCGGCCGATGTCGTAATAGACCCGGGTGCGGCCTTCCACCAGCCCGGGCAGGATTTCATCGATGTCGCCAATGGGAAAGGCGTCGTCGGCGTCGTGCTGTTCCACGGCGCCTTCCGGGCCGGCGCGGTAGCCGTTCCAGATTTCCCGGGCGCGGTCGCGTTCGCGGCAAAACATCACGTATTCGCCGTGCTCGCGGCCGGGCAGCAGCACCATCACCGCGTCCGGTTCGGGGAAGCCGCTCAGATACCAGAAGTCACTGTCCTGGCGGTAGGGATGCTCCACATCGCGGTTGCGGGTGCGCTCCGGGGCGGCCGGCAGAATGGCGATGCTGTTGGGTTCCATCTGCGCCATCAGCTCGCGGCGACGGCGCTGGAATTCCTGGCGACGGACGGTCATGGACTCTCCTGGGGCCTGTTCACGCAAAGTGTGATCGCGGCGCGGTCAGTGACGGGTGGGGGCGGCGTCCGGCGTGGACGCATCGCCGTTCGGGTTGGCCGGTTTCATGACCAGATCGGTGTAGATCATCAGGGCGGCCACGCGGCTGTGCTCAAGCACCTGCTCGAACAGGCGCTCTTCCTCTTCGCCTTCTTGCTCCGGGGTGTCCACCTGGCTGATCGCGGCGAGGTCGGAGAGCGCCTCTTGCACGCCGGGGGAGAGCTGGTTGTCCGCCATGCCGGCGGCGCCGGTGCCGAAGCCGACCAGGAACCCCTCGCTCCATTGGCCCAGCGCGGCCACCCGCAGCCCCAGGTCCTCGTCGTCGGCGGGCAGCAGCAGCTCCACCTCCAGGCCGGTGCCGGCGAACCCCTCGCGGGCGTTGTCGCGGCAATCCACCAGGTCGCCGGCCACCGCCGTGGGCAACCCTTCGGGCTGTTCCGCGTGGGCGGCCAGCACGCCCAGCAGGGTGGCGTCCTCATCACCGTGGCCGGTGGCCAGCAGGCCACAGATCACACCGTGCAGTTCACTGGGAGAGTGGGCAATGCCGGCGGCGCTCAAGGCGCGCGCCAGTTGATCGAAATCGGGCAGTCTGACCATGGGCCTCATACTTAAGCGATGTATTGCAAAGCCGCGCTAAGTGGCTTACGCGTCTTGAATTCCGTTGACCCTCCAACGGGCCGAACCTATAGTACAAAAAGCCGCCAATCGGCGGCGTCACGACTGAACCACCGGTGCTTGCGTTGATTCGCCAGCGTGGGTTTTAGCGGCATCAGCCGGTGTCAGATCGTTCATCATCAGTACCCTCTAACCTTAGGCGAACAGCGGCCAATTTGCCATGACGATGGAACACCAACTGCGGCAACTGGAAGCCCGCATGGACGACTTGCTGAGAATCGCCACGCAGCTGCGGCAGGACAACCACCAGCTTCGTGAACGCGAAAGCCGGCTGCTGGACGAGCGCGCCCAACTGGTGCGCAAGAACGATCTCGCCAAGGCCCGCGTGGAGGCGATCATCACCCGCCTGCAGTCCCTCGAGCAGGAGGACTCATGAACGACAGCCACTCGCTGGTGATCCATCTGCTGGATAAGGAATACCGGGTCGCTTGCCCGCCCGGCGAGCAGGACAACCTGCTGCGCGCCGCGCGCTATCTGGACAACCAGATGCGTGAGGTGAAGCAGGCCAATGTGATTGGCCTGGAGCGCATCGCGATCATGGCGGCGCTGAACATGAGCCATGAGCTGCTCGAGGCCCGCGAACAGGCCAGCGGCGGCGACAGCGACGGCCGTGTTCAGGCGCTGCTGGACCGCCTCGACAGCGAGCTGCAAACCTTCGAACAGGCCCACGAACCGGGGCGCCCTGTCAAGTCCTGACCCACGGCCTTTGTCCCTGCTATACTGTCGCCAAGTGTTCCCTGGGCTGTTCGCCAGCCGGGTTATGTCCCTGAGCCGATGCTTAACCCAATGGGGGCTTATATTGGTTTGCCTGTGTGCATGTCCGCCTTGTGCGGAAAGCCTGAAGGCGTAGCCTGCAGCTCCCGCCTTGAACCTATCGGTTCAAGGGCCACACCCGCAGCGGCAGACCGGGGGGCACGCTTTATTCGAGCTGCAAGCTGCAAGCTGCAAGCTGCAAGCTGCAAGCTGCAAGCCAGGATTACGCGGCGACGACGCCGTGCCAATCAAGAACGCGTTGAAAGTTAAAAGTTAAAAGTTAAAAGTTAAAAATTGAAAGGGGCGCCCGGCCCCTGGCATTGATTGTTTCCCCATGAGCCATTCCGATCTTTCAAGAAGGTCCCTGCGGCGAAGCCTTCGCGCGCGGCGCCGTGCCGTGCCCGCGGGGGAGCGGCGGCGCGCGGCGCGGCGGTTCGCGGATAATCTGGGGCGGACGCTGGGGCCGCGTCGCTTCCGGCATGTGGCGCTGTATCTGGCGGGGGACGGGGAGTTGGATCCGTTACCGGCGATGGCGCAGGCGCGCTTCCAGAACGCGCGGCTGTACCTGCCGGCCCTGGACCGGGTGCACCGGGGCCAGATGCATTTTCGACTGTGGCGGCGGGAGCAGCGGCTGCGCGCCAACCGCTTCGGCATTGGCGAGCCGCCACGGCGGGAGCGCGCCCGGGCGGCCTGGGCGCTGGACGCGATTCTGGTGCCGTTGGTGGGCTTCGATGACCGGGGCCATCGGCTGGGCATGGGCGGCGGCTTTTACGACCGGGCACTGCAAGACCTGGAGCGCCGTCCCCGGCGCCCCAGATTGATCGGTGTCGCTTATGAATTCCAGCGCCTGCCCCGGTTAGCGAATGCCGCCTGGGACCGGCCGCTGGATCAGGTGGTTACCGATTGGCGTCCAGATTGACCGCCACGCCCGCGGTGTTGGCGTAGCGTTCCAGGTCGGCATCGTTGCCGCCGTGAGTGATGGTGCTGACAAGCACGCCGAGGGCAAATACAAACGCAAGAACGACCAGAGCGTCCGGCTTTTTCTTCATTTCCTGTTTATCCCCAAAATAAAATATCGGTACAAATCAAACTTGGAATCGCCATTTTTTCCCTGCTTTGGACCTTTGGCCGCCCAAAATGCCACCGCGATAGGCTCGCGGCGCCGGCCGGACTCTGCAGCAAGGAAACTGGCTTGCCAAAACCCACATCGGGCGAAAGACACGTGATGATAGGTCATACTGTGTGTAACAAAATGAGAACACGATCAAAAATTGGCCGTTTTCACACCTGAAGTCAAGCAGTTACGGCCCACTGCTCACCTTTCTTAACAAAAGTACGGTCTAACTCCAGTACGGTCTCCCTCCAAAACAACCGCGTCGGCGGGCGGCCCGCTGGCGCGCCTCTGCGATGGACCCCGCGCGCACCCTTTTAGTTCAAAAACAGCCGGTAGGCCGGGTTATCGCTCTCTTCCACCATCGGATAGGGGACCTTTTTCAGGTCCACCCGCAGCTTGCCGCGCTCCGCGTAGGGCACCTGGAAACCCACCAGCACCCGGCCATAGGCGGCGCCGTGGTTGCGGTAGTGGAACAGGCTGATGTTCCACTTCTGCCCCAGGGACATCAAAAACTTGAGCAACGCGCCGGGGCGCTCGGGAAACTCCACCCGGAACAGCATTTCGTCCAGGTCCTGCCGCGAGGTGTGGCCGCCCACCATATGGCGGATGTGCAGCTTGGCCATCTCGTTGCCGGTCATGTCGACCACCGGGTAGCCGGCATCGCGCAGTTCCTGCAGTAAGGGAGCAAGGTCCGTGCCACCGGGGCGGATCTGCATGCCAACAAAGATATTGGCTTCGTGCTCGCTGGCGTAGCGGTAATTGAATTCGGTGATCGCGCGGCGCCCCACCACTTGCAGGAAGTCGCGGTAGGCGCCGGGCCTTTCGGGAATGGTGACGGCCAGGATCGCCTCGCGCTGCTCGCCCAGCTCAGCGCGCTCGGAAATGTGGCGCAGGCGGTCGAAATTGACGTTGGCGCCGCTCTGGATCGCCACCAGCGTCTTGTTCTCCACCTTGTGCTTGGCGACCCATTTTTTCAGGCCAGCCAGCGCCAGGGCACCGGCCGGCTCGCACACCGCGCGGGTGTCTTCGAAGGAATCCTTGATCGCCGCGCAGATTTCGTCTGTGGTGGCGGTGATCACCTCGTCCACGGTGTCCTTGAGAATGCGGAACGGCTCCTTGCCGATCTGCTTGACCGCCACGCCATCGGCGAACAGGCCCACCTCCGGCAGGGTGACGCGACGCTTACGCTCCAGGGCGGCCTTCAGGCAGGCGGCGTCTTCGGGCTCCACGGCGATGATTTTCACTTCCGGGCGCACGTACTTCACGTAGGCGGCGACGCCAGCGGCCAGGCCACCGCCGCCCACCGGGATAAAGATGGCGTCCAGATCGCGGCTTTGCTGGCGCAGAATCTCCATGCCCACGGTACCCTGGCCGGCGATCACGTCCGGGTCGTCGTAGGGGTGCACGAAGGTCAGCCCCTCTTTTTCCTGCAGCTTGCGGGCGTGGGCCAGGGCGTCATCGAAACCGTCGCCGTGCAGCACCACCTTGCCACCGTGTTCGCGCACCGATTTGATCTTGATCTCGGGGGTGGTGCGCGGCATCACGATCACCGCGCGCGCACCCATGGCGCTGGCGGCCAGGGCCAGACCCTGGGCGTGGTTGCCGGCGGAGGCACAGATCACGCCGCGCTCGCGCTGCGCTTCACTCAGCCGCGCCAGCTTGTTGTAGGCGCCACGCAGCTTGAACGAAAACACCGGCTGCAGATCCTCGCGCTTAAGCAGCACGCGGTTGCCAATGCGGCGCGACACCAGCGGAGCGGCATGAATCGGGGTTTCAATGGCCACGTCGTAGACGCGGGATTGGAGAATCCGTTTGACGTATTGATCCAGCATGGGGTGTCCGCGAAGCAAGGGAACGGCATTGCGCCGTAAAAGCGTAGTTTACAGGGGCGGCTTCACGCTTGCACGTGGCGCGCTTACACGCTTACACGCTTACACGCAACACGCTGGCACGCTTAACCCGGGCCGGCGATCCCTGGCGTGTTTACTGGCAAGCCCTACGCACCGCGAATCTGTTCGCGGCACGCCATGCCCCTCAGCACCGGGGGCAGCGTGTATGCGTGCCTGCGTGTTGCGTGCCAGCGTGCCTGCGGACGTGCCATCCCCCGCCATGCACCGTATAATTCCGCCCCTCGCAAAGGGGATCAATCAGATGAATCAGGACGCCTTGAAGAAACAGGTCGCCGAAGCGGCGTTGCGCTATGTGCCCGAGGGCGAGGTGATCGGCGTGGGCACCGGCTCCACCGCCAATTACTTTATCGACGGCCTGGCCGGGCTGAAGGATCGCATCGCCGGCGCGGTGGCCAGCTCCGAGGCCACCGCCGAACGCCTGCGCGGACATGGCATCGCGGTGCTGGAACTCAATAACGTGGACCGGCTGCCGGTGTACGTGGACGGCGCCGACGAGGTCAACGAGCACCGCGAGATGATCAAGGGCGGCGGCGGCGCTTTGACCCGGGAAAAAATCGTCGCGGCGGTGGCCGGTCAGTTCGTGTGCATCGTCGACGGCTCCAAGCGGGTCAAACGACTGGGGCGTTTCCCGCTGCCGGTGGAGGTGATCCCCATGGCCCGCTCCCACGTGGCCCGCAAGCTGGTGGCCCTGGGCGGCCAGCCGCAATACCGGAAAGGCTTCGTCACCGATAACGGCAACCTGATTCTCGACGTGCACAACCTGGATATTCTCAACCCCCTGGAACTGGAGCAGACCCTCAACAACATCACCGGGGTGGTCACCAACGGCTTGTTCGCCCGCCGCCCGGCGGACGTGGTGCTGGTCGGCGAAGGCGGTGGCGTGACGGTGTATTGAGGCCGGGCAGCTGGCCCGCGCCCGTTCCAAGCTGCAAGCTTCAAACCTCTCCTCCCTTGAAGCTTGAAGCTGACGATTCGCCTATACAAAACCCCTGCCTGTTATTCCCCCCTTCACTCTCTCGATTTACTTAGAACCAACGTTCCGCTACCGCCACGCTACGTTTGGTAAAAATCCCCGTGGCGCGGGTACCGAACACAACCTTTTTCATACTGGCGGCCTGAAGGCCTTTTGCTTTACTCGTTGCATATGAAGCGATGCGAGCACCCATTTGGCCTCTTTATCCGGCGCTCGCCCGTTTCAGGACTCACTGGCGGTTGCCGTACCGGGCATTTCCAGTGACACTGAATCCGGAAGCCGTGCTTTGGCGATGCCCTTTTTCAGGCCCGGGCCGAGCGAGCGTTGTTATTCAAGGCGGCATTCCAGGTTCACCGATAAACAAAGAACAATATCCGGAGTGAACTGTATGCATCGATCCATGCGCCCCCCTGCCCGGGGCCTGCTTGCGGCGTGTTTGCTGGCCTCCACGGCGCCCGCTCTGGCGGCGATGGGCAATACCGCCAGCACCTTTGGTTTGTTTCCCGGCGATGTGGCGTCCGCGCAAGCGCTTTCCATGTTCAATCCGCAAGCGGCGGCGCTCTATTACAACCCCTCGTATCTGATTCGTGACCCGCGCGGCGAACTGACCGTGGGCGTGCTGCATGCGGAGCAGCAGTTGCGCGGCGAAAGCCAGGGCGGCGCGGCGCCGCCGATTCGCGAAAACGACATTCTTGATGACAGCCGTTCCCAGCAGCAACTGATCGCGCTGAAGACCGATCTTTCCAGCATTACCCGTTTCGACCATCCACTGTATTTCGCGTTTATCGCCGGGCTGGAAAAGTACGGCAAGGAAATGCTCGCGTTCAATTCCACCACCTCCATGGAAGGCCAGTATTTTCAATATGGCCGCCAGCCGCTGTTCCTCAATCTGGGCGGCGGCACCGAGTTTCTGCACGGCATCAGCGTGGGCGCCTCGGTGCACATTTCCCTGCGCTCGGAAGCGGAGTTGATCGCCAGCTCCAACCTGGCCGGCGACACTCAGTACGAGCGGCTGGAAGTGTCCGCCAAGCCGGTGTTGCGGCCGGTGCTCTCCACCACCCAGGAGTGGGGCAAGATTGTTTGCGGCCACAACGACGATTGCTTTATCGGCGGTCTGGAAACCGCGTTCACTTTCCGTGGCCACACCGAGGCGCGCACCTCGGTGGTGTCCAACATAACGATTCCGGGCACGGTGCCCGACCCGGGCATTCTGCTGCTGGTGGACACCCTCGATTCCTATCAGCCGGACATCTACGCCGCCGGCGTGCTTTATCACTTCACCGACAACTTTCGGGTCGGCATCACCGTGGAGCGGCAGAACTGGTCCGATCTGGAATCGAAACTGCGAAAAGACACCATCAAGGATCAGGCCGACGTGCGCCTTAAGGACATTACCGTGCCGCGCGTGGGCTTTGAGTGGGCGGTGCGCGACAACGTGATTCTCACCGCCGGTGCCGCTTACCAGGAATCCCCCCTGGAGAGCATTCGCACCAAGGACGTGAACTACCTGGACAGCGACAAATTCATTGTCGGGGTGGGCACCTCTCTGTTGATACAAAACCCGCCGATCCTCGCTTACCCGGTGCGTCTGGATTTCGGCTACCAATTCCAAAAACTGGAAGATCGCGACTTTGAACTGACCAGTGACCGCGCGCCCGCCAATCCGTACGAAACACTGACGGCCGGCGGTGAGGTGCATGTGTTCAGCGGTTCTTTGACTTTAAAATTCTAGGAGGTGCGCCATGCGCGGACGGATTCTTATCGCACTCGCCCCCCTTGCCACCCTGACCACTCTCGTCGCGTGCGGCGGGGGCGGCAGTGGCTCGGTGAGCTTCGACACGCCCCAGTATGACCGCGAGGCGTTGTATTACTCCTACCCGTTGGACAACCAGGCCGACATCGCTCCGGACGCTCCGGTGGTGCTCAGTTTCAGTGATCCGATCTCGCTCAGCGAAGACAATTTCACGATTCAGGACGGCGACGGCAACGACGTGCCGTTCCAACTGAGCGAAGTGAACGACGGCCAGGGCGTGGTGCTGCGGCCCACGCAGCCGCTGAAGGTGGTCACCGAATACCAGGTGACCATGAACGACGTGGAAACCGACAGCGGCACCGTCGACTTCCCCGACGGCACGCTGAATTTCACCACCCGCGCCGCGTTCAAAGGCCCGGCGGATCTGCAAAAAACCGACCCGGATTTCAAAATCGCCTCGATTTTTCCGGACGACGACACCCAGTTCAAAACGCTGGATTTCTCCAGCTTCCGGTTGCGCACCAGTCACCCGCTGGCGGATCAGACCGCGGTGTACGGCGAGACCGTGAGCCTCACCCATGAGGGCGAGCTGGTGCCGGCGGTGCTGCTCGCCAAGGGCAACGCCATTACCGTGGACCCGCTGGTGGACATGACCCCCGGGGATCAATACCAGCTCTCGGTCACCGGCCTGACCAGCCGCTTCGGCGAAACCATCGAGGATTTCGAACGCACGGTGACGCCGCTGGACACCAAGTCGCCCACCGGCAAACGCGAGACGCTGGTCACCAAGGTGCCGCCCACCGATGACACCCTCGGCTGTCTGGACCCCGGCGTGCGGTTGTCCGAACTGACCGGCGAGCCGATCAACTGCGTGCCGGTGATCGGCACCCTGCTGGCGGATCAGACCTCCTCCAAGCAATCCGGCAATGTGTTCGCCGAGCTGGCGTTCCCACCCAGCTTCCCGGACGTCACGCCGCTGCGCGTGGCGCGCGGCTCGATTCTCAATGGCGATGCCCTGGATGTGATCATTGGCGGCCAGGTGCCGGTGGGCTTCGATTCCGGCGCGGTGAAAGTGCAGATCATTTCCGACGCCAGCGGTTATCTGTTCCCCAACCCCAACTCGGATTCACCCAACGCGCCCAAGAATCTGCGCCTGTTCATGGACGCGGCCACCACCACCGCCGACGCCCGCGCCAACGGCGCCTTCACCCAGAACCTGCTGCACTTGGAACTGGTGGGCACGGCGATCGTGCGCGACGGCATTCTCACCACCGATGCGGTGACCGTGGTGGAACCCCGGGTGCTGGGCGTGGACGACAGCTACGGCGTGCTCAGCTTCCGCATGGAAAGCTACCTGGATCAAGAGAACGCGCCGCAACCGCCGGTGGATTCCCAGAGCCCCGCGTTGCTGCGCTTCACCGGCGACAATGGCCCGCAACTGTCGTGGCAGCCGGGCGACTTTACTGACCGCATGGTGCCCGGCGAACCGATTGTGCTGCTGTTCGACGAAGCGCTGGACACCCGCAGCATCGTCGCCGGCGACAGCCTGCGGCTGACCCGCGCCGGCGTGCCGGAACCGTTTGAATGGCGCCTGGACGGCAACGCGCTGATCATCACCCCGGACGACCCGGTGGATTACGGCGTCGCCTATGACGTCACCACCACCACCGGCGTCACCGACCTGGCCGGCAACCCACTGATGGAACTGGACACTCTCAACGGCGACAACACCCTGACCTTCAGCCTGCCCGAGTACGTGCGCGAGGCGGATGGCGAAAGCGTGGTGCGCGGCCCGTTCGCGGTCACCGTTTACCCCGGCTTCCCCTGCGCCAGCTCGACCGCCACCGCCGGCGACATCAGCGATGGTTTCCAGGGTTCGTGCGTGTCCTCCAGCCCGGAAAGCGAACAGGTGGAACTGGACCGGCTGCCGATCGACCCGTTGCCCGCCAACCGCCCGATCCGGGTGCGCTTCTCGCAGAACATCGACCCCGCCACCCTGGTGCTGGGTGAAAGCTGCGACACCGGCACCGTGCGCGTGGAACGGGTGGACGCCAACGGCGCCTGCCAGGGCGTGGTGGACGGCGTGCTGCTGCGCGAGGCGCGCGCGCTGACTTTCCTGCCGGACCAGCCCTGGGGCCAGGATGCCTTGTACCGCTACACTCTGGCCTCGGCGGACACCTGCGACGGCACCGCGATCTGTTCCGAGGACAACCTGCCGCTGCAAACCGCGCTGCTGGAAGGCCCGGACAAGGAAGACGGCGGGCCTGATACGCAGATCCTGTTCCGGGGCGCCACCGGCGTGGACACCGTGTTCCAGGAGCTCAACAACCTGCCCTCGGTGGATGTGAACAGCAATCTGCAAGTGGATGACGGCGAACCAAGCGTGCCCAGCGGCACCCAGGACCCGCAAGTGCCCGCCAACGCCACCCAGATCTTTACCCGTGGCAAGGGCGGCGAAGGCCTGGTGACCTCGGCCAACACCGGTTGTGGCTTCGATGGCGCGCCGCCTTACACCGCCGACGACAAAATCGAATGCGACGCGGAGAAACTGCTCTACATCGCTGGCTCGCTGAACACCGAGCTGAAGGATTTCGACGTCGAGAACCAGGGCGTGCCGGTGGTCATCTACCCCACCGCCGTGGCACTGACCAACCTGGACGCCACCGCCGTGGTCGGCCTGGACATCAACACCAGCGACGGCGACAACTCCCTGGAAACCCTGCCGATCATCGGTGGCTTGCTGGGCGGCGTGGTGCAAACGCTCGGTGACATCCTCGACATCGTCGGCCTGGAAGACGTGTTGCTCGGCCAGCTCGGGGATCTGGGCCTGGTGCCGATCCCCACCAGCACCGGCCCCAACATCATGCGCATCCGCTATGAACCGGACGGCAATGGCGAGCGCACCATGCCGCCGGTGGGCTACATCGTCTCCACCCCGCAGGGCCCGGTGTTCCGCATTACCCTGAACCTGCTGTTCGACGCGCCGTCGCTGAGCCTGCCGCTGGGGCTGCAGCACAACGTCAAGAGCCTGCCGATCGACAACCTGATTCTGGAAGGGCCGGTGGATTTCCAACCGGACGGCCGTCTGTTCATCGGGCTGGTCAATCAGCAAGCGCTGGATGTGGACCTGGAAATCACCCTGGCCGGCCTGCCCGGCGGCAAGGTGCTGCTGACCATTCCGCCGGGGGCGATCAACCTGAGCTACCAGAGCCCGTCGATCAAATAGGGGGGGCGTCAGATGTCTGACGTCTGACGTCTGACGCGAAACCCTGGGCCGGACGAAGACGTCTTGCACGGGGGTTTTGATTCTGGTGTGGGGGCGGTCCTTGACCGCGAATGGGCAGTGCTATGTCCGACGAGCCGCAAAAAAAACCGCCGGTCGAAGCCGGCGGTTTTTTTGTCCAGAAGTCTGGCGGAACGCCTTATTCCTGGGGTTTGCCTTCACCCTTCTGGATCTTGTTGTACTCTTTGCGAATCTGGTCCGGGTCGTCAATGTTACGGCGATCTTCGGAGTAGTTGGGGTTGGAATCTTCGGAAGGCATGGCGTTTTTCTTCGCCTCTTCGCGGCGCTCCATGTCTTTCTTGTATTCCTTCTTAATGTGCTCGGGGCTGTCGATGTTTCCCCGCTCACCGGAGTAGTTCGGGTTCTCGTGGTCGACGTTTTCCTTGGCGTTTTTCTGCTGCTCCTGGATCTTCTGATACTCCTTCTGGATGTGCTCCTGGGAGTCGATGTTCTCATTGTCGGAGTACGCCAGCGGCGATGCGACAACGGCGGCAGCCGATACGACGAGAGTTAACAGCGTTGATCTTTTCATTATGCTCTCCTGATTCCCTTTACTGGTTATTATCTCTCAAAGGACTACCCGCGGAGCCCTTCGCTCCGCGCCTCGCCGCCCAAACGATTAAGCCGGCGATGTCCTTGCGGGCCAGCGGTTCGCCAAACCCCACTGAGCCATCTTAAGCCTCAATGGCCCGGTTCGCCAATTGGTCCGCGGGTGCGTTCCATCACGCGCTGCTGGCGTTCGCGCGCTTCCTGATTCTGTTGCTGCACGCGCTGGCGGGTCTCTTCGCGCAACTGCCTGGACTGCTCACGGATCAATTCGCCGCGAGCCCGGTTGGCATCACGCAAAGCCTCCGATCGGTTCTCTGCGTTGTCGCGCATTTGCTGGCTGGCGGCGCCCACCGAATTGTTCTGGGCGACGCCCACCGTAGGCACCGTCAAAGCCGCCGCCGTCAACAATACCGTCAACAACAGCGCGGCTGGCAAACCCTGGGGCGATGCATTGCGTTTCATAGTGTCCTCCTGGCACATCGGGCCACCCGGCAGTCCAGCTTAAAAGGGACGCACGCCCCAATACGCCAAGCCGATCACAGCCGATACACGCTTTTACAAATAAAAGCCTGCACTGCGGCGCGACAGGAGCGCGTGAATCAACCCAGATAGCGATCGATGATGGCGAAGAGGCGGTCGCGGTAATCCTTCTGCTCATTGGCGAGCTGGTGGCGGGCACCGGGCAGCATATGGATGTGCGGGTCTTCGAACTTGGAACGGATCACCCCCAGGTTGTAACGCCAGTCCACGGTTTCATCGTGGTCACCCTGGATCACCACCGGCGAGATCTTCACCCGGTGTGCCGCCTCGAAGCCCGGCAGCCACTTTTTCAACGCGCTCACCCAGCCCGCCGGCAGACGGCGCGGCTGCAAAGGGTCCTTATTCTCCAGGAAATCGAGAAAATCCGGGTCGCCTGAGTTGATCGTGAACACCCGCTTAATCGACTTTCTGAACGGTCGCACCAGGGCATGCAGCCAGCGCGCCGTGTTCCATTTGAACGGCCGCACCAACGGCGCCAGCAGAATGATCCGCCGGAACGGGCTGCTGTCCGCGTCGAAACCGTGGTGCAGCAAGTAATCCATGACGATGGCGCCACCGGTGCTCTGCGCGATCACATGCCAGGGCGTGGGGAAATGGTTGTCCGCCAGCTTCAGGCACTGCTCCAGTACCTCCCGATAAACGCGGAAATCATCAATCGCCGCGCGCGGCCCGGAGCTCAGTCCATGACCCGGCAGATCGTAGGCCAGCACCGCGTAGCCGAGCTTGAGCACATGGCCAATAACGTGGCGATACAGACCCACGTGGTCGAAATAGCCATGGCAGATGAACACCGTGCCGCGCGGCTCGGCGGGCCGCCAGCCGTGCACACTGATGGTGAAACCCGCCGCCTCGAAAAACCCGAAGCCATGCTGCAACTCGGGCAGCGCCTCGCTGAAATCGATGCCGTAATAGTCGGCGTAACGCTGGCTGGTCTCGTCCAGGGCATCGAAACGCTCCCAGTTAAGAGGCTGCCAATGCTCAAGGATCTGATCTCGGTTAAACGGGGGGCTCATTCTGAAGCGGTTCCAGTTCGCTCATGCAGGGCACGATGATAGGCGCTCACGGCGAAGGTTACCAAGCCTGCTCACCGTCACCCGCCCACCACCCACACACAAAAACGCCCCGTCTGCCGGGGCGTTTTTGTCGGGCCGGGCGAACCGCGCCGGATTACAGCTGGACGGTGCGCTCGCCAATGGTGGCGCTCTGCCGGGAGATGCTCTTCAGCACATCGTTGATGTGGCTGAGGCTATCCAGGTTGTTGCGCTCGGCCTGGTAGTCGCGGACTTCGCCGGTCGGGACGCTGTTGGCGGCCAGCTCGCGCTGCAGGGACACCGCATCGTACACCGCGTTGATGTGGCTCAACTGATCGATGTTCTGACGCTCGGCCACGTAATCCTGGCTTTGCGCGGCGTCACCGACCTGAGTGCGAGCGCTTTCCACACCCTGGTAAACACTGTTGATGTTTTCCAGGCTGTCGATGCTCTGGCGATGGTTCAGATAGCCACCGCTCTGGGCCAGGGCCAGCGGGGCGGTGAACGTACCGAGTGCGGCGATAACGAGAGTCGCGATAGCAGTCTTTTTCATGATCTTCTCCTCACTTTGTTTGCCGGTCCGTGGCGGAGACACCGTCAGGGATCGAAGGACAGATACCGTCGGGAATCACGCCTTCCGGTATCGGGCTGCGCCGCGGGGCCTTGTGGGCAACTCCGGCGGCCGCCGGTCAGTGAGGGGGCCTTGCCGCGAAAGTCCTTTTGGGACCTCCGATTCAGCTCTGGAAGCTGGCTGGTCTCCCTTCAACTGAGACCAGCTTAGTTACAGGTTACGATATTGTCAACCTGTAACTCACATAGGCGCACTCTATCCGTATCGCCAGCCACGCCGACGGACAGGGCGCCGGCGCTACGGCGCCAGGCTGCGCAGAATCAGGTTGGTCACCGCCGCCAGCCGACGCTCCTTCTCGCGCGGGTCGGTGAGCTTAAGCAGCACCGGATGGGCGTACACCGACGCCGTCGAGCGGATTGCCGTGCACACCTCATCCAACGGCGTCTTGCGCTCGAACTCACCGCTCTCGCGCCCATCCGACACAATCTTCTCGATCACCTCATAGATGGCCCGATCATGGGCCTCGGTGACCTGCCACTCATTCTCGATCGCCGCCACGATGATGTCGTGCAACCGCCGCTCACGCAGAAATACCTTTAAAGACTGCGCCAACAGGCACTGCAGCATAGCCCGAAGGCGTTTGGTAGCCGGCGCATCGCGCTCCGCCACCTCGCGGATCGCCACATCGATCTTCGCCAGGCACATGGCGCACACCGCCTCGCCAATCGCCTGCTTGGAATCAAAAAAACGATAGATATAGGCGCTCGACACCCCCACCGCCTTACCGATGTCGGTGACCGATGTCTTGCGAAACCCGTGCGCCCCAAACAGCTCCTCGGCCACTTCCAGAATCTGCTCACGGCGCTCATGGTCCACCGGCCCACGCTGGCCGGGAAGGTTCTCGGTACAGTCCGTGCTCATGACTGCTCTCCCGTGTCGCTGCTTTTGTTAGAGGTAAACATATCGTCGGTAAACATTGCGTAACAGGTTAATCATATCGTTACTTGCCCGTTTCTGCCAAATGATTGGCGGATTGGGGGGAGAGGGGCTATCAGTCACTAAGCGAGACAAAGGGCAGAAGAGCTGGCTTACGTCGCTTTACCGGGGAGGGGAGGACAGGGATTCCGCCTTCATGCTGTAGACAGAAATGGGGCGCACGTTCCTCTAAGGCCAGACGATTGGAAAACCGGAGTAAGAGAAAGTGAGGGTGAGAGTCGGCTTAGGGTTGGGACCTGCTCTCCGCTACATCCTCGTAGACCGGCTGCTCCTGCATTTTCTGATCGATGGCTGCGGCTTTCATGACCCAAACCGCCTCAATATTGATTTGCACCCGCGGATCAAGAATGCTCACACCAATCATTCTCATAACTCCATCGCCCACCATTATCGAGACAGGAGTCCACGCTTAACTGCTTTTGCAACCAGAAAAGAGAAATCGCCGCCAAAAAAACAACAACACCAATCATTATTGGATGTTTTTTCATGACGCCACCAACCGATAAAACCGATTTTTTGTACAGACCATCGTTTAAATACCAAAATCTTTATACAAGATACCGCCATGCCCAAACCAGGGCTTCCATGTCTTAATGGCACAGGATTTCGAGCGCCTTTAATCAAAAACTCATAGGGCCCTCTTATGCCTTGCGCGCTCTTTAGGGAAGCGGCCCCAATCACATCGGTCTTTTTCAGCCCAAACAGCCCTCTTTACGCGTGCTACATCATCAATTGAAAATTCGGCCTCACAAAGAAAACGTGAAATACTATTTAACTCACTTTACGAAAAAGGGAAAATCATTGCCCATCAAAAGATAAGCCAGCAATCCCTAAAACAGAATCAACATAAAAAGATAAATAAAAAAATAATAAAACCTCTCTACATGGTTTTCTTCCACCGGCTCTATCTCTCTACCAAAAGCCGCGATCATAACCCAATTCATCACAAACGCGGCAACCTGGTATGCGGAGTAAAGCGGAAGCGCCACGGCAATGATCATGTACCTTGACGGCACTCTGGAGCAGAGCCATAAAGTCGAAAACCCACCAATCAGGACAGCACACCAAATTACGATCAGCTTGATGATGGTCTTTTTTATCGTGTCCGAATGCGCTATCAGCCCCCCATTTTTTTGCAAAACCAGGCTCACCGCTTTCTTTTTCTACGCCCAACGTCAGAGTTATAAAAGATCAAAAGCGTCGCTGGCTGGGCCTGCTCCTACAAGCCGCTTTATTATTTGAACGGGGCAGGCTGAAGCGCTGGGCCGTTCAATTGGTTCAGTTGCTCGAAATACTGCCATAAAAAACCCCGGCGGGGCCGGGGTTTTTCGGGGGAAGCACGCGGGTTTATTTGACGCGCGGGTCCAGTTCGCCGCTTTCGTAGCGTTGGAACATGTCTTCCAGGTTGATCGCCTTGATCTTGCCGGCGTTGCCGGCGGTGCCGAAGGCTTCGTAGCGGGCGATGCAGATGTCGCGCATGGCGGTGATCGATTCTTTGAAGTATTTGCGCGGGTCGAATTCGGCGGTGTTGTTGGCCAGGAAGCGACGGATGGAGCCGGTGGAGGCGAGGCGCAGGTCGGTGTCGATGTTGACCTTGCGGACGCCGTGTTTGATGCCTTCCTGGATCTCTTCCACGGGCACGCCGTAGGTTTCAGGAATTTCGCCGCCGTATTGATTGATGATTTCCAGCCAGTCCTGGGGCACCGAGGAGGAGCCGTGCATCACCAGGTGGGTGTCGGGGATGCGGGCGTGGATGGCTTTGATCTGCTCGATGGCGAGGGTGTCGCCGGTGGGCGGTTTGGTGAACTTGTAGGCGCCGTGGCTGGTGCCGATGGCGATGGCGAGGGCGTCGACCTTGGTTTGCTTGACGAAGTCGGCGGCTTCTTCGGGGTCGGTGAGCATTTGCTCGTGGGTGAGCGTGCCTTCGGCGCCGATGCCGTCTTCTTCGCCGGCCATGCCAGATTCCAGCGAGCCCAGGCAGCCCAGCTCGCCTTCCACGGAGACGCCACAGGCGTGGGCCATGTCCACGGTGCGGCGGGTGACGTCCACGTTGTAGTCGTATTCGGTGGGGGTTTTGCCGTCTTCACCGAGGGAGCCGTCCATCATCACCGAGGAGAAGCCGAGCTGGATCGAGCGCTGGCACACCGAGGGGCTGGTGCCGTGGTCCTGGTGCATGACCACCGGGATGTGCGGGAACTCTTCGATGGCGGCCAGGATCAGGTGGCGCAGAAACGGCGCGCCTGCGTATTTGCGGGCGCCGGCGCTGGCTTGCACGATCACCGGGGAGTCGGTTTTGTCGGCGGCCTCCATGATGGCGCGCATCTGTTCCAGGTTGTTGACGTTGAACGCCGGCACGCCGTAGCCGTGTTCGGCGGCGTGGTCCAGCAGTTGACGCATGCTGATGAGTGCCATGTGTTTACCCCTTAGTTATCCGTGAGCGGTATTCTGTACCGCCGTGCTTCGTCCTTAAATGGCCGGACGCTGGACGCCAGACGCTTGACGCTAAACTCGTAGACCGAGAAGCCCGGTGTGTTTCCTGCAATTGCTAGCAGCAAACACACCGAAGACCGCAGAACCGGGTTTAGCGTCCGGCGTCGAGCGTCTGGCGTCCAGCGCTCTCAATCTTTCGCCCGCTGTTCCAGCATCGCCACCGCCGGCAGGGTTTTGCCTTCGACGAATTCGAGGAAGGCGCCGCCGCCGGTGGAGATGTAGCTGACGCGGTCGGTGATGCCGTATTTGTCCACTGCCGCCAGGGTATCGCCGCCGCCGGCGATGGAGAAGGCCTCGCTGTCGGCGATCGCTTCGGCGAGCTCCTTGGTGCCTTCGCCGAACTGGTCGAATTCGAACACGCCGAGCGGGCCGTTCCAGATAATGGTACGCGCTTCTTTCATCAGCGCGGCGAACACGTGGGCGGTTTGCGGGCCGACGTCGAGAATCATGTCGTTGTCGCCGACGTCTTCGACTTTCTTGGTGACCGCCTCGGCGGTCTCGGCGAATTCACTGGCGACCACCACGTCCACGGGCAGCGGGATGTGCACCTTATCGGCGATCTTGCGCGCCGCCGGGATCAGGTCGTGCTCGCACAGCGACTTGCCCACCGGGTGGCCGGCGGCGGCCAGGAAGGTGTTGGCGATGCCGCCGCCCACGATCAACTGGTCCACCTTGTCGGCCAGCGCTTCCAGCACTTCCAGTTTGGTGGACACCTTGGAGCCGCCGACAATGGCGACCAGCGGCTTGGCCGGTTGCAGCAGGGCCTTGCCGAGCGCGTCCAGTTCGTTGGCGAGCAGCGGGCCTGCCGCGGCCACCGGCGCGAACCGGGCGACGCCGTGGGTGGAGGCCTGGGCGCGGTGGGCGGTGCCGAAGGCGTCCATCACATAGATATCACACAGTGCCGCCATTTTTTGTGACAGCGCCTGGTCGTCTTTCTTTTCGCCTTTGTTGAAGCGCACGTTTTCGCACAACACCACCTGGCCTTCGGCCACGTCGACGCCGTCGAGCCAGTCTTTCACCAGCGGCACCTCACGGCCAAGCAGCTGGCCGAGGTGCTCGGCCACCGGCTTGAGGGAAAATTCCTCGGCGTATTCGCCTTCGGTGGGCCGGCCCAGATGGGACATCAGCATGACGCGCGCGCCCGCCTTGAGGGCGTGCTCGATGGTCGGCAACGAGGCGCGCAGCCGCGCGTCGCTGGTGACTTTGCCGTCCTTCACCGGCACGTTGAGATCCTCGCGGATCAGCACCCGTTTCCCGCTCAGTTCCAGGTCGGTCATGCGTTTGAAGTTCATGGCTTGTGGTACCTCATCATTACCATCCTGCCCGGATGGTCCAAACGTTCAGGTTATAGCGATCTTTTAAGCGTCGGACGCCCGACGTCTGACGTCCGACGCTAAATAAGCCACCCAATCGAGCAGTCGGTTGGCGTAGCCCCATTCGTTGTCGTACCAGGCCACCACCTGCACCATGTCGCCCTGCACCCGGGTCTGGGTGGCGTCGACGATGGCGGATTCCGGGCGGCGGTTGAAATCGGCGCTGACCAAGGGTTCGTCATTGTACCCAATCAGCGTCGGGCTGCCGTCAGCAAGCGCCTTCAGCCAGCCGTTGAGCGAGCCGGCGTCGGGGGTGTTTTCCAGCAGCAGGGTCAGCTCGACCATCGCCACATTGAGGGTGGGCACGCGGATCGAGTGGCCGGTGATGCGCCCTTCCAGGGCCGGCAGCACACTTTGCACGGCGCCGATGGCGCTGCTGGTGGTGGGCACGATGTTCTGCGCCGCCGCCCGGCCCCGGCGCGGGTCCCGGTGCACGTGGTCGAGCAGGGACTGGTCCGAGGTGTAGGCGTGGATCTCTTTCATCAACACCTGGCGCACGCCGTATTCCTGGTCCAGCCCGGCCAGCAGCGGCGCGATGCAATGGGTGGTGCAGGACGCGGCGGAGAGCACCCGGCTGCTGGCGTCCAGGTCACGGTGATTGACGCCGTAGACGATCACCTGATCGGCGTGGTCGAACGGCACCGCACCGAGGATCACGCGGCCAGCGCCGGCGCTCAGATGGCGGGCGGCGTCCGCGTGGCCGCGAAAGTGGCCTGAGCATTCGAGCACCAGATCGATGCCGAGTTCCGCCCAGGGCAGGTTCTCCGGTTCGGTTTCGCTGCACAGGCGCGGCGTCTGATTGCCGATGCGCAGACGCCCTTCGGCCAGTTCCACCGGTGCGTTGAGGCGCCCGTGGGTGGTGTCATAACGGGTCAGGTAGAGCAGATCCTCGGCGCGGCCGGGGTCGTTGATCGCCGCCAGCGTGAACGGCGCCCGCCACCCCGCCGCCTCGCGCTCGGCCAGGGCGCGCACAAAAGAACGACCAATACGGCCATAGCCGTTGATGGCGATGTTCATAGAAACCGCTCGACGCCGGACGCTGGACGCCAGACGCTGAAAAGCGCGGCTCTAAGCGTCCGGCGTCCGGCGTCCGGCGTCCGGCGTTTAATCAATCAAACTCTCCACGGCGGTTTGTACCGCCTCGGCGGTGATGCCGAAGTGTTTGTAGAGGTCGCCGGCGGGGCCGGAGGCGCCGTAACTGGTCATGCCGACGATCTTGCCGTCCAGGCCAGTGAAGCGGTACCAGTAATCGGCGATGGCCGCTTCCACGGCGACCCGGGCGCGCACGGCGGCGGGCAGCACCGCTTCCTGATACTCGGCGCTTTGCGCCAGGAACGCATCCACGCAGGGCATCGACACCACGCGCACGTTGCTGCCCTGCTCGCCCAGGGCGCGGGCGGCGGTGACCGCCAGCTCCACTTCCGAGCCGGTGGCGATGATGATCGCCTGGGGCTGGCCGTCGCCGGTTTGCAGCAGGGTGTAACCGCCCTTGCTCACCTGGGCCAGGGTGTGCGCGTCGCGTTCCATGCAGGCCAAGCCCTGGCGAGACAAGATCAGCGCGGTGGGGCCGTCGGTGCGCACCAGCGCGTGCTTCCAGGCGACCGCCGATTCCACCGTGTCGCAGGGCCGCCAGGTGCTCATATTGGGGGTCATGCGCAGGTTGGCGATCTGCTCGATGGGCTGGTGGGTGGGGCCGTCTTCACCCAGGCCGATGGAATCGTGGGTGTAGACCAGAATGTTGGGCTGGTGCATCAGCGCCGCCATGCGCACCGCGTTGCGGGCGTATTCCATAAAGGTCAGGAAGGTACCGCCGTAGGGGCGCAGGCCGCCGTGCAGGGTGATGCCGTTCATGATCGCGGTCATGCCGAATTCGCGCACGCCGTAATGAATGTAGTTGCCACTGGCGTCGCCGGCGGAGATCGATTTGCAGCCGTTCCAGACGGTGTTGTTGGAGCCACCCAGATCGGCGGAGCCGCCGGTCAGTTCCGGCAGCAGCGGGCCGAAGGCGTCCAGGGTGTTCTGGCTGGCCTTGCGGCTGGCGACTTTCTCCATCTTTTGCTGGCAGCCGGCGATAAAGGCGTCCGCCTGGGCCTCGAAGTCGGCCGGCAGGTCGCCTTTCATGCGCCGCAGGAATTCGGCGGCCAGCTCGGGGAATTGCGCCTGGTAGGCGTCGAAACGGGCTTGCCAATCGGCTTCGCGGCGGGCGCCGGCCTCGCGGGCGTCCCAGGCGTCGCGGAGCTCCGCGGGCACTTCGAAGGGCGGGTGGTTCCAGCCCAGCGCTTCGCGGGTCAGCGCCACTTCGTCGCTGCCCAGGGCGCTGCCGTGGGATTCCTCTTTGCCCTGCTTGTTGGGGCTGCCGAAGCCAATGATGGTTTTGCAGCAGATCAGGGTCGGCTGGCCTTGATTCTTGACCGCGTTTTCCACCGCCAGCTTGATCTCGGCGGGGCTGTGGCCGTCCACATTGGGAATCACATGCCAGCCGTAGGCGCGGAAGCGCTCCACGGTGTCGTCGGTGAACCAGCCTTCCACTTCGCCGTCGATGGAGATGCCGTTGTCGTCGTAGAACGCCACCAGCTTGCCCAGCCCCAGGGTGCCGGCCAGCGACGCCGCTTCGTGGGAGATGCCCTCCATCATGCAGCCGTCGCCGAGAAAGCAGAAGGTGTTGTGATCGACGATAGCGTGGCCTTCACGGTTAAAGTGCGCGGCCAGCATTTTTTCCGCCAGCGCCATGCCCACGGCATTGGCGAAGCCCTGGCCAAGCGGCCCGGTGGTGGTCTCGATGCCCGGTGCGTCGCCGTGCTCCGGGTGGCCGGCGGTGGGGCTGCCCAGCTGCCGGAAGTTCTTGATGTCATCCAGGCTGACGCCGTAACCGGTCAGGTGCAGCAGGCTGTACAGCAGCATCGAGCCGTGGCCATTGGAGAGCACGAAGCGGTCGCGGTCGGCCCAGTTCGGGTTGGCCGGGTTGTGCTTCAGGAAGCCGCGCCACAGCACTTCGGCAATGTCCGCCATGCCCATCGGGGCACCCGGGTGACCGGAGTTGGCTTTCTGGACCGCGTCCATGCTTAACGCGCGGATGGCATTGGCAAGATCACGGGCGGCGGGGGCAGACGACATGCACGGCTCCTGGCTCTGGGTTCGGCACCGGGGCCCCACCGGCGCTGGCCGCGGGGTCTCCCGAAAAAGGGGCGCTATTGTCGCCCAAGGCCGGGATGGGGGCAAACCCCAGAGCGCGATGCGCTCCGGGGTTTGCCCCGCTACAAGCTACAAGCTTCAAGCCGCAAGCAGGCCGAAGCTTGTAGCTTGCGGCATGAAGCTTGTAGCCCTGGGACCTATATCAATAAACTTTGATGCAGTTTTCGGGATGCGCTAGACTCATGGGTTATGGCATTGAATCTGGCGGAGCAAGCTGAGGATCTGGATACGCTGGCGGCCTTTTTGAAGGCGGCCGGGGACGGCCTGCGTCTGGAGGTGTTGCAGGTGCTCGGCCAGAACAGCTTCAGCGTGCTGGAGCTGTGCGAGATCATGGCGATCAAGCAATCGGGCATGAGCCATCACCTGAAAGTGCTGACCCAGGGCGGGCTGGTGGAGCGCCGCCGCGAGGGCAACTCGATTTTCTACCGGCGCCGCCTGCCGCCGCCGGAAGCGCCCACCGAGGCCTTGCACGGCGCCCTGTTCGAGCAGCTCGACGAAACCCGCCTGGACGCCACCACCGCCGGCCGGCTGGCCGGGGTGCAGGCGCAGCGGGCGGCGCGGAGTCGGGCGTTTTTCGTGCGCCACGCGGACGACCTTGCCCGCCAGCAGGATCTGATCGCCGAATACGATCAATACGCGGAGCAGGCCTGTGAACTGCTGGACCGGGCGATGATCGAACCGGGCACGGCGTTGGAGATCGGCCCCGGCGATGGCCGCTTTCTGGCGCCCTTGTCGACCCGCTTCGAGCGGGTGCTGGCGCTGGACAACGCGGAAACCATGCTGGCCCAGGCCCGCCGCCGGGTCAGCGAGCAGGGCCTGAACAACGTCGAGCTGGTGCTCGGCGAGTGGCCCCAGCAAAGCGACCGCCTGCCGAAGGTGGACGCGATCGTGCTGAACATGGTGCTGCACCACCTGCCCTCGCCGGCCACCGCGCTGGCGGCGGCGGCGCAACAGCTTAAGCCGCGCGGCGTGCTGGTGATCACCGATTTATGCCGGCACGATCAGCGTTGGGCAGTGGATGCCTGCGGTGACTTCTGGCTCGGCTTCGAAGAAGCCGATCTGGTGGCCTGGGCCGGCCGCGCCGGTCTGAGCCTTCGTGAAAGTCTGTTTCTGGCGATGCGCAATGGTTTTCAGGTGCAGGTGAGAAGTTTTGAAAAGAGTAGTTGAAAGTTACAAGTTAAAAGGGCGGCTTCGGACGCGGGCACGGCGGTGACGTGGCACGGTGTTGCCCGCGTTTTAACTTTTAACTTTTAACTTTTAACTTGCAACTTGCAACTTGTAACCCGTGGCCGCAACGCGGCCCACGCCCAATCGAATCACGGGAGACCCCCTTATGAGTGAGTATTCCATCTTTACCTCCGAATCGGTCTCCGAAGGCCACCCCGATAAAATGGCCGACCAGATTTCGGACGCCGTTCTGGATGCCATCATCGCCGATGACCCGCATGCGCGGGTGGCGGTGGAGACCATGGTCAAGACCGGCATGGCGATCGTCGCCGGCGAGGTGCGCACCAGCACCTACGTGGAGCTGGAAGACATCGTCCGCAAGGTGATTCTGGAAATCGGCTATGACAGTTCCGACGTCGGTTTCGACGGCGCCAGTTGCGCGGTGCTCAACGGCATCGGCAAGCAGTCCGCCGACATTGCCATGGGCGTGGACGAAGCCGACAACAAAGACCTCGGCGCCGGCGACCAGGGCCTGATGTTCGGCTACGCCACCAACGAAACCGACGTGCTGATGCCGGCACCGATTTATTTTTCCCACCGGCTGGTGGAACGCCAGGCCAAACTGCGCAAAAGCGGCGCCTTGCCCTGGTTGCGCCCGGACGCCAAGAGCCAGGTGACGCTGCGCTATGAGAACGGCAAGCCGGTGGCGGTGGACGCGGTGGTGCTCTCCACGCAGCACAGCCCGGACGTGACTCAGTCCGATCTGCGCGAAGCGGTGATGGAAGAAATCGTGAAACCGGTGCTGCCCGCCGAATGGCTGCACGAAGGCACCCAGTATCACCTCAACCCCACCGGCCAGTTCATTATCGGCGGCCCAATGGGCGACTGCGGCCTGACCGGCCGCAAGATCATCGTTGACACCTACGGCGGCATGGCTCGCCACGGCGGCGGCGCCTTCTCCGGCAAGGACCCGTCCAAAGTGGACCGTTCCGCCGCCTACGCCGGCCGCTACGTGGCCAAGAACATCGTCGCCGCCGGCCTCGCCGACAAGTGCGAAATCCAGGTCAGCTATGCCATCGGCGTGGCCGAACCGACCTCGATTTCGGTGAACACCTTCGGCACCGGCAAGATCAGCGACGAACAAATCATCGCCCTGATCCGCGAACACTTCGACCTGCGCCCGCGCGGCATCATCGAAATGCTCGACCTGCGCAAACCCATCTACCGCCCCACCGCCAGCTACGGGCATTTTGGGCGGGATGGGTTTAGTTGGGAGAAGACGGATAAGGCGGAGGTGTTGAAGGCCGCGCTTTAGAGCGCCTGACGCCTGACGCTGGACGCCTGACGCTTAAGGAGGAGCAGATGGCCAGGAAGCATGAGAAGTTGAGGGTGTGGCAGTCCGCTATGGATTTGGTGGTTGCCACTTATGAAGAAACAAACGCGTTCCCGAAGTTCGAGCTATATGGACTCGCTCAACAAATGCGCAGGGCTGCGGTGAGCGTTCCCTCCAACATTGCAGAGGGGTACGGCCGCAATAGCGACGCCGAGTTTCTGCGCTTTCTCCACATTGCTCGAGGCTCGCTATTCGAGCTGGAAACGCAAATTCAGATTGCAGCTCGCCTGAGTTACGTACGTCCTGAGGCGCTGCTCTGCCTAAATGAACGTGTCTTTGCCCAACTGGCAGCACTGCTCCACCGCGTGCAGGCCGAGACACCCCGAAAAGCGTCTGGCGTCAAGCGTCCGGCGTCAAGCGAATGAGGAATTGCCCATGAACGCCAACGCAAAGCCCACCACCGACTACAAAGTCGCCGACATTTCCCTGGCCAAATACGGTCGCGCGGAGATTGATATCGCGGAAACCGAGATGCCGGCGCTGATGACGATTCGTGAGAAGTATCGCGCGGAGCAGCCTTTGAAGGGGGCGAAGATCATTGGCTGTATTCACATGACCATTCAGACGGCAGTGCTGATCGAGACGCTGGTGGCGCTGGGCGCGGAAGTGCGCTGGTCGAGCTGCAACATTTTCTCCACCCAGGATCACGCGGCGGCGGCGATTGCCGCGGCGGGCGTGCCGGTGTTCGCGTGGAAGGGCGAAACCGAGGAAGAATATATGTGGTGCATCGAGCAGACCTGCCGCGATGGCAACGGCGAGCTGTGGGGCGCCAACATGATTCTGGATGACGGCGGCGATCTTACCGGCTACATCCATGACACCTACCCGGACATGCTGAACACCATCCACGGCATCACCGAAGAGACCACCACCGGCGTGCATCGTCTTTACGACATGCTCAAGAAAGGCACCCTGAAAGTGCCGGCGGTGAACGTCAACGATTCGGTGACCAAGAGCAAGAACGACAACAAATACGGTTGCCGCCATTCGCTCAACGACGCCATCAAACGGGGCACCGACCACTTGCTCTCCGGCAAGAAAGCGCTGGTGATCGGCTACGGTGACGTGGGCAAGGGCTCCGCCCAGTCGCTGCGTCAGGAAGGCATGATCGTGAAGATCACCGAGGTCGATCCGATCTGCGCCATGCAGGCCTGCATGGATGGCTACGAGGTGGTGAGCGCCTACAACAATGGCGTCAACGACGGCAGCGAAGGCTCCATCAACAAAGCGCTGCTGGGCCACACCGACCTGCTGGTGACCACCACCGGCAACTTCAACGTGTGCGACGCCAACATGCTCAAGGCGCTGAAGAAAGGCGCGGTGGTGTGCAACATCGGCCACTTCGACAACGAAGTGGACACCGCCTTCATGCGCAAGACCTGGGAATGGGAAGAAGTGAAACCCCAGGTGCATAAAGTGTGGCGCAATAAGAAAGACGGTGACTTTTTGCTGCTGCTTTCCGAAGGCCGCCTGGTCAACCTGGGCAACGCCACCGGCCACCCGAGCCGCATCATGGACGGCTCGTTCGCCAACCAGGTGCTAGCGCAGATGTACCTGTTCGACCAGGGCTATGCCAACCGCGCTGACGCGGTCAAGGAAAAAATGCTGCAGGTGGAAGTGCTGCCCAAGCACCTGGACGAAGAAGTCGCCCGCTACATGGTGCAAGGCTTCGGCGGTGTAATCACCAAACTCACCGACAAGCAGGCCGGCTACATCGGCGTCGACGTCGCCGGGCCTTATAAGCCGGAGCATTATAAATACTGAGGCGCCGGACGCTGGACGCTGGACGCTGGACGCTTTTCGCTCGCTTCGCGAGCAGCGTCAGGCGTCAGGCGTCAGGCGTCGAGCGCCTCGCGAAGCGAGGCACCAATGAAACGAATCAGCTTTGAGTTTTTTCCGCCGAAAACCGTTCAGGGGCAGGAGAAGTTGCTGGCGACGCAGAAGAAACTTCTGGTGAAGAAGCCGGCTTTTTTTTCTTGCACGTTCGGTGCGGGTGGATCGACGCGGGATAACACTCGCAGCATGGTGGATTTGCTGCGCGAACAGTTCGCGGATACCGCGCCGCATCTGAGTTGCCTGGGCCAGAGCCGTGAGGAAATCATGGAGCTGGTGAACGGCTACAAGGACAAGGGCGTGAAGCGCATTGTCGCGCTGCGCGGCGATCTGCCTTCGGGCATGGGCTACGCGCAAAGCGATCTGAAGTACGCCGATGAGCTGGTGGCGCTGATTCGCGAGGAAACCGGCGACCATTTTCACCTGGAGGTGGCCGCCTACCCCGAGAATCACCCGCAGTCGCGCAGCTTCGACGACGACATCGCACACTTCCAGCGCAAGATCGACGCCGGCGCGGACAGCGGCCTGACCCAGTATTTCTACAACGCCGACGCCTACGGTTACTACATGGACGAATTGCGCCGACGCGGCTGCGGCGCGCCGGTGTACCCGGGCATCATGCCAATCCTCAATGTGGCCAACCTGTTCCGCTTCTCCGACAACTGTGGCGCCGACATCCCTCGCTGGCTGCGCGGCCGCCTTACTGACCTGCAAGACGACGAGGCCACGGTGAAAGCGTTTGGCGAAGAGGTGGTCACGCGCTTATGCGAACGGCTCTTGGCGATGGGCGCTCCGGGGCTGCATTTTTACACCATGAATCAGGCCGCGCCGGTCATTCGGGTTCTGGATAACCTGGGTTTATAAGCGGATTCCCTGGCAACACGGGCGCGCGCCCGGAACAGGCGAACGGAAACGCCCCGGCGGATCTTTCGCGGGCGCGTGCTATCCCGGCTCCCTCCGTGCGTCGCGCCACTCTCTTTCCCCTTTCTTCGCAGTGTTGCAGCTCACACTTTTTACGCTAGACTGCCAGGAAGGGTTCCCGATTTCTTCGTAGACACGTCCTTGGCTCGATTGGGCCGCCGCGTGCTGCAATGCCATTCATCGAACGGCAAGGAACGGGCCCATCACCCGCGGGGGGAAAATAATTATGAGAATCGGCCTGGTGGTGGATTCCGGCTGTGATCTGCCGAAATCCTTTATTGATCAACACAACATTCTGGTGCTTCCGGTTTCCATCCGATTCGGCGATCAGGTGATCGTCGATCAGCGCGATCCGCAGCGCACCCGGCAGTTTTATGCCGGCGACGCGGTCAAGGAAGCCCACGATTCCGAATCCATCCCGTTCACCGTGGAGCAGATCAAGGCGCTGTTTCTGGAGCGGGTGGTGGTGGATTTCGATTACGCGCTGGTGCAGACGGTGCCCAAGAGCCGCAGCCCGATTTTCAGCAACGCCACCGATGCGTCCCACGCGATTCTGCGCGAGTACAAGCCGATCCGTAAGGCCGCCGGCGTGGAAGGCCCGTTCGCCCTGCGCGTCACTGACAGCCAGACCCTGTTCGCCGGCCAGGGGGCACTGGCGGCGGAAACCATTCGTCTGATCAACAGCGGCATGAAGATCACCGAGATCCGGCAGAGCGTCGAGGTGCTGGCGTCCCAGGCCACCGGCTACGCGGTGGTGCCGGACATTTACTACCTGCACAAACGGGCCAAAAAGCGCGGCGACAAAAGCGTCAGCTGGGCGGGCGCGATCATGGGCAATGCCTTGGATATCAAACCGATTCTGTGCGCGCGCGGCGATGAGACCTTCCCGGTGGCCAAGGTGCGAGGCTACGACGCCGGCGTGGAAGCCATGTTCCGCCACGCCACCCTGAGCATCGAAAAAGGCCTGATGGCGCCGGTGGTGTGCATCAGTTACGCCGGCGACGAAAGCCGCATCGCGCAAATGCCCGGCTACGACAAACTGGTGGCCGCCGCCCGCGCTCACCAGGTGGAAGTGCTGATCAGCAGCATGGGCTTGACCGGCGCGGTCAACATCGGCCCCGGCGCGTTGAGCATCGGCATGATCCTCGACCGCCCGGATTTTGAATAGGTGGGGACAGATACCTTCTCACGGTCCTGGCTCTCGCAAGACACCATGGAATCTCCCACCGCGGCGTTGTCGATAGCCCGGCGCGCTTTCACGCAGCACGCCTGCACGCCAAACACATGCGCTGACCACCCCGACCTCGTAAGGTTCGGGGCAACGGCTCTGTGCCATTCGGCCAAAAGACGTCGCTGGCATGGCGGGGTGCCGCCCAGCCTCTCCTACGCGGCGTTGTAGCAGGGTTGAGTGTTTATCTGCAGGAGCAACGGCCAGCCACCCAACCCCGGCGCCACCCGCGCTGTTCCCTTCAACCTGCCCCCGCTCCCTGATCGTCGCTCACCCGGCTTTGATGCAATCCAGGCTATAAGGTAGGGTCGCGATCCCGCCTGAAGGAGCCCCGGATGCGTTTTATCCTGTTATTGCTGTGCGCTGCCCTACTCAGCGGCTGCGTGCGTCACCTCGGCGCGCCCACGGAGCCCGCGCCGGCGTTGCCGGATTACGCCCTTGGCAGCGTGGAGCATCGAATTTATACGCCGCCGGACTGGCCCCAGGAGCTGCAAGCCGATGTCTATCTGCCACGCGCCCAGGGGCCAAGGCCAGCGGTGCTGGTGGTACACGGTGGCGGCTGGGAGCGGCGCTCGCCGCAGGACATGGAAGGCATTGCCCGGGCTCTCGCGGAGCACGGTTTCGTGGCGGTCAACATCGGTTACCGGTTCGCGCCGGAGTACACCTTCCCGGCGCAATTGCGGGACCTGCAAATGGCGATGCGCTGGTTGCACGTGCACGCCGCCGAATTCGGCATTGATCGCGGCCGGGTGGGCGCGTGGGGGTATTCCTCGGGGGCGCATCTGGTGGCGCTGCTGGCCACCGTGGCCAGCGACGGCGGCAGCCCGTTGAACCAGCCTTACGGCGGGCCGGTCACTCTTCCCCGGGCGGTGGTGGCTGGTGGCACGCCCACCGATTTGCGCAAATTCCAGGGCGGCGAGCTGGTGCCGCGGTTTCTCGGCGGCAGCCAGGCGGAGCGCCCGGATGTGTACGCCAGCGCCTCGCCGATTACCCATGTCACCGCCGCTACGCCGCCATTCTTCCTCTATCACGGCACCCTGGATCATGTGGTGCCGGTGGACCACGCGGAGGATTTCCGCGCCGCGCTGCACGCCAATGGCGTGCGAAATGAATTGTTCCTGCTAAGAGGCCGTGGCCATATCGCCACGTTCCTGCTGGGCGGCAGCGCCGAACGGGCGGCGATGGAATTTCTTGCCCGGGAGCTGGCGCTGCCGGAGGCGGGTACGCGGTAAGAACCGGTTAACGGGACGGCGGGAGAAGGGTATAGGCAGGCACCCGTTCACCGGGAGTCCCCAGCCGCCGGCGCAACCCCCTTTCGCGCCAACGACTTACCGGATGGGGACCCCGATGCGGGTGGTTACCACCGCCGGCGAACAGCACGCCCCCCACTCGTATCGGGCACTCGCTTGATGGCACAGCCGGCGGCTTGCGGTAACGCTTTCACTTCACTGACTTTGCTTACGTCGCTTATGTCGCTTACATCACTTACATCACTCACAACGCACAAGATTGATGGCATGTCGCCATCAAGAAAGATTGTGCATATCCATCGTAAAGCACTCTTGCCGTGGCGTCCCCGGTTTTGTTGTCGATTTGTCTCACCCGGTCACAGCCGCCGCAGCCAGTCGCGGAATTGGGGCGTTGCGTCGGCGGCGCGCTCCCGGGCGGCCTGCTGGCGCCATTGGTCGCGGGCCCGTTGGTGGGCGTCGCTGGGGGTGATCCCGAATTGCTGCCGGAACAGACGGGAAAAGTGACTCTGGCTGTCGAAGCCCCACTGCATGGCCACGTCGATGATGCGTGGGCGTGGGCCGTCCGGCCGGGTCAGCGCTTCGAAACAGCGGCGCAGGCGCTGCTCGCGAATATAACCGGCGATCCCGCCCAGGGGCTCGAATAACCGGTACAGGCGGCTGCGCGAACAGGCGAAGCGGCGGCACAGGGCCGCCGGAGAAAGCTCATCATCGTCCAGGTGATGGTGAATGTAATCGCGCACCGCTTGCAGGGTCGCCATTTCCATGGCGTCGGCCAGTTCATCGCGGCGCCCGGGGGCGCCGCCGAAAGCACCGGCCAGCGTGCCCAGCAGGGTGGCGTTGATGGCGGGCACTTCGTCCATGGTCACCGAGGGCAGGCTGCGCCACACGGTGCGCAGGTGGCTGCTCAGAATGGTCGCCAGCGGCGAACCGGCCTTGAGCACCGTGCCCGGGCGCAGCCGCGCCGGGTCCAGCAGCGGCGTCAGGGCGCCCCGTGGCACCACCAGCGAGAGCACCTCGGAGGCCGGCGCCCGCGTTTCCAGGGCCCGCCCCAGATCCAGCAGGCTGATGTCGCCGGGGCCGACGCGCAACGCACTGGCACCGTTGTAACCCGCGTAGCCCCCTTTCAGATAAAGCTGCACCAGCAGGTGGTCGCCACCGTCCGGGTCCAACCGCGCCGCGTGATTGGCGGCGCGATGAAAACTCAGCGGCGAGAAGCCGCTGATGCAGAAAAACAACGCCTGCAGGTTGAAGCTTTCCACATGGGCCTGGAAGCCGGCGGGTGCCGGTTGCGCGTCGAGGCGCGACTCGAACAGGGGCATGACGCTCTCGCGCCAGACATCGAAGCGTTCGTGGGCGGCGAACACGTCGGCACGGAACACCTCATGGGGCACCCGGCAACGGGCCGGAACGTCAACACTCATAAAGCCTCCGTGAAAGGCCAGACGCCAGCGGCGGCGTCAGTGGATTATTGTTGTCGCAGGACTGAGGAAGGAAAGCCGGCGGAACGACGACCCTGCCACTTTTTTCATGTGACAAATATCACGGAATGCAGGTCAGGAACAAGCGGGTGGCCCGGCGCCACCCGCAACGGCGGGAGAGGAGGAAAACAGCCGGAGGTCAGTCCCAGCGCGGCGAGAAATCCGGGTCGGCGATGCGTTCGCCCCGGTCCAGGCCTTCGATGGCGCGCACGTCGTCGTCACTCAGGGTCAGATCCAGCGCCTGCAGATTGGCCTTCAGGTGCGCCTCCTTGGTGGAGGAAGGAATCACCACCACCTCCTGCTGGTGCAACCAGGCCAGCACCACCTGGGCCGGGCTGACGTCGTGACGGGCGGCGATCTCCTTCAAGGTGGCATCCTCCATCACCTTGCCCACCGCCAACGGCATATAGGCGGTGACCGTCATTCCCTGCTTACGGATCGCCTCGACCACCTTGCGGTTGGTGAGGAACGGGTGAACCTCCACCTGATTGGTGATCAACTGATCGCCGCCGGGCAGAGCGCGCGCCTGCTCCAGTTGCGCCACGGTGAAATTGGAGACACCGATGTGCTTGGCCAGGCCCTGCTGTTTGGCTTCCACCAGCGCGCCGATGTATTCCTGCATGGGCACTTCGTCGTTGGGACTGGGCCAGTGGATCAGGGCCAGATCCACATAGTCGGAGCGCAGGCGGTTGACGCTTTGCTGCAGGCTTTCCAGCAGATCATCGTGGCGCAGCCGGTCGTGCCAGATTTTGGTGGTCAGAAAAATTTCTTCGCGGGGTAAACCGTGGGCGTCCACCGCTGCGCCAACGGTCTCTTCGTTTTCATACATCTGGGCGGTATCGATGTGCCGGTAACCCAGATCCAGCGCCTTGTGGATGCTGCCCATCAGCGGCTCGCCCTTGAGCCGGAAGGTACCCAGCCCGAGCGGTGGAATGATCCCTGTGCTCATGATCTCTCCTTGTCGGTGTGCTCGAATACCCCGTTACCTGATGCCAGCCGGGCGGGCTTTCAAGGCCGGGCGTTTCGGGCCCATTGCCGCGCCACCGGCTCAGCCCGGGCCGCGCCGCTGCATGCCGGCCACCAGGAAATCCACGAACTGCCGCACTTTCGGCGACAAATGGCGGTGACGGGGGTAAACCACCCACACCGCCGTGTGGGTGCAGGCGTATTGGTCGAGCACCGCCACCAGCTCACCGCTGGCCAGGTGCGTTTCCACGTAATAGTCGGGCAATTGGGCCAACCCCAGACCCTTGCGCACCGCATCCAGCAGTGCCAGCCCGGAGTTGGCGCGCCAGCGCCCCTGAACCCGCCAGGTTCGATGCTGGCCCTGCACATCAAAACTCCAGTGATCCATGGAGCCGAGCAGGCAGTTGTGGCTGGCCAGCTCACCCAGGGTGTGCGGGTGCGGGTGCTGCTCGAAATAGCGCGCCGAGCCGACCAGATACTCGCGCCGTGGGCACAGTTTGCGGGCGATCAGCGACGAATCGGGCAGAGCGCCAGTGCGAATCGCCACATCAAAGCCTTCGTCAACGATGTCCACCCGCCGATTGGTGAACTCCATGCGCACCGAGAGCTGCGGGTGCAGGTCCAGAAAATCGTTCACCAGCGGGGCGATGAATTGCTCGCCGAAGGTGGTGGCGCAGGTCAGTTTCAGCACGCCGGTGGGCTGCTGCTGATAGTCGCCGATGGCGTTGAGCGCCTCCTGGAAGCCGTCAAACAGCTGGGCGCAGTACTCGAAATAAACGGCGCCGGCGTCGGTGAGCCGGAGCCGCCGGGTGGTGCGGTAGAGAAGCTGGGTGCCCAGCTGAGTTTCCAGGCGCGCCACCAGCCGGCTGACGTGGGAACCGGACACGCCCAGATCGCGCGCCGCCCCGGCGAAGGATTGGTGCCGCACCACCTCAACAAAAGCCTCTATCCGGTCCCAGTGCTGCATTGTTGTTCCTGAGCAATAATCTATTGTGGGATGATGCCTTAAGGGGGCGGCGTGGCACCAGTACACTGGCGGTAGAAAGGGCTCGGCGCTGGACGCTGGGCGCTGGGCGCCAGACGCCAGACGCCGGACGCCGGACGCCGGACGCCGGACGCTAAACCCGGTGCTGAGATGGTTGGCGTGTTTTCTGCTGCGCCTGGCAGCAAACACACCGCACCTTCCAGAGTCAGGGTTAAGCGTCTGGCGTCCGGCGTCCGGCGTCCGGCGTCCAGCGTCTAGCGTCCGGCGCCCTATTTTCCCCAAGGAGCAACGCATGAAATCAAGAGCCGCCGTGGCCTGGGAGGCCGGCAAACCCCTGAGCATCGAAGAAGTGGACGTGGCCGGCCCCAAGGCCGGGGAAGTGCTGGTGCAGATCGTTGCCACCGGCGTTTGTCACACCGACGCCTACACGTTGTCGGGCAAGGACCCGGAAGGCCTGTTTCCGTCGATCTTCGGCCATGAGGGCGCCGGCATCGTGCAGGAGGTGGGCGAAGGGGTAACCAGCGTCAAACCCGGCGACCATGTGATTCCGCTGTACACCGCCGAATGTCGCCAGTGCAAGTTCTGCCTGTCCGGCAAAACCAACCTGTGCTCCGCGGTGCGCGCCACCCAGGGCAAGGGCCTGATGCCCGATGGCACCCGCCGCTTCTCGCTGAACGGCCAGGACATCAACCACTACATGGGCACCAGCACGTTCTCGGAATTCACCGTGGTGCCCGAGGTGTCGCTGGCCAAGGTCAGCAAGGAAGCACCGCTGGATAAGATCTGCCTGCTCGGTTGTGGGGTCACCACCGGCATCGGCGCGGTGCTGAACACGGCGAAAGTGGAGCCCGGCTCCACGGTGGCGGTGTTCGGTCTGGGGGGCATCGGCCTGTCGGTGATTCAGGGCGCGGTGATGGCCAAGGCGGAACGCATCATCGCCATCGACGTCAACGACAGCAAAGAAGCCCTGGCCCGGCAGTTCGGCGCCACCGACTTCATCAACCCGAAGAAATACAACGACCCGATCCAGGACGTGATCGTCGAACTCACCGACGGCGGCGTGGATTATTCGTTCGAGTGCATCGGCAATGTGAACGTGATGCGCTCGGCGCTGGAGTGCTGCCATAAGGGCTGGGGCGAGTCGATCATCATCGGCGTCGCCGGTGCCGGCGAGGAAATTTCCACCCGCCCGTTCCAACTGGTCACCGGCCGGGTCTGGAAAGGCTCCGCCTTCGGCGGCGTCAAGGGCCGCACCGAGCTGCCTGGTTACGTGGAGCGCTACATGAACGGCCACATCAAAATCGACGAATTCGTCACCCACACCATGGGCCTGGACGAGATCAATACCGCCTTCGATCTGTTGCATGAAGGTAAGAGTATTCGTTCGGTGATTCTTTATTGAACAAGTTGAAAGTTGAAGGTTAAACGTTAAAAGGCGCGGGCTCGGCCGTGCTACCGGTAAAGCCTGGACCGCGTTCAACTTTTAACTTTTAACTTTTAACACTTTGAACAGACCAAAGGACCCGCCCCATGTCCGCCTCCCACGACCTGGAACTCCTGTCGGCCACCAAATCCTTCGGCGGCTGGTTGAAACGCTATAAACACCGCAGTGACAGCCTGCATTGCGAGATGGTGTTCGCGATTTATCTGCCGCCGGCGGCGGAAGAGAAGCCGGTGCCGTTGCTGTGGTGGTTGTCGGGGCTGACCTGCACCGATGAAAACTTCATGCAGAAGGCCGGCGCGCATCGGGTGGCGGCGGAGCTGGGCATCGCCATCGTTTGCCCGGACACCAGCCCCCGCGGCACCGACCTGCCCGGCGAGCACGACAGCTACGACTTCGGCTCCGGCGCCGGCTTCTACCTCAATGCCACACAGGCACCCTGGAGCCAGCATTACCGGATGTACGATTACGTCACCACTGAATTGCCGGCGCTGGTGCAGGCGCATTTCCCGCTCAATGGTCGCGAGGCGATCAGCGGTCATTCCATGGGCGGTCATGGCGCGCTGATTTGCGCGCTGAAAAATCCACGGCGCTACACCTCGGTGTCGGCGTTCGCGCCGATTGCCCACCCCAGCCAGTGCCCCTGGGGAGAAAAGGCGTTCAGCGGTTACCTGGGCGAAGACCGGGAAAGCTGGAAGGAGTGGGATGCCTGTGAGCTGATCCGCGCTCAGGGCGGCAGCCAGGCTCTAATGGTGGACCAGGGCGAGGCGGACAATTTTTACCAGGACGGCCAGCTCCAACCGGAGGCGCTGCAACAGGCCTGCGAACAGGCCGGCGTGCCATTGACCCTGCGGCTGCAGCCCGGCTACGACCATTCCTATTTCTTTATCGCCAGCTTTATCGAGGACCACCTGCGCTACCACGCGCACCATTTGGGGCAACGGTAGGCTTGCTCAACGCGAGGCGGAACTCAAAGCTCCGCCCTGCGGGCGGTTCGCGGTCAAGGACCGCTCCCACGCGGCGTTGTAGCAAAGCGGGGAACGAGATCTGAATTAAAGGGAACAGCCCGGTTCGCGCCAGGTTTGGATTTTCCTGTGGGAGCGGTCCTTGACAGCGAATCGGCTTTGTCAGACCGGCCTCGCCTTTGAGGCTCGGTTCGCGGCCACGGACTGCTCCCACAGCGGCGTTGTGGATATTCGCAGGCGACGAAACACACCAAATCAACACCGTCGCTGGCGCGGCCTGCTACAACGCCGCCTGTTCCCTTCATCCTGTTCCTTGTTCCCCTTCCGCTCGCGCGCCGGCGCGCTCTACTCTTTTACTGCTTCAAAAACGTCATCAGCAAGGCGCTGTTGGCTTTGATGGCGGTGGTGATGGCCAGGCCCGGGTCGACGATCTCGAATTTGGGGTTGTGGTTGATCGGCGGCAGTTCGCCGGTGGCCATGTACTTTTTCACCACGTCCGCCGGGCCGCCGCCCACTTCCACGAACAGGGTCTTGGCGTTTTCAACGCCGGACACCAGCAGCGGAAAGTCCTCGGAGCCCATCACCGGCGGGAAGCCGGGCATCAGTTTGTCCTTGCCGAGGGCGGCGATCAGCGCCGGCTGCGCCTGTTCAACCAAGGCTTCATCGTTGTAGACCGGTTCGGCGTGGCCCTTCATGGTGTATTCCGGCATGCGGTCCTCGGGCACGCCGGCGGCCTGGGCAATGCCGTTGGTTTCCCGCTTGATCGCTTTGAGCATCTGCGCGCGCACCGGCTCCTGGTACCAGCGCAGGTTGAGGCGCAGGGTGCCGTTGTCGGGGATCACGTTGTTGGCCTCGCCAATGGCGACCGCGCCCACCGTCAGCACCGCCGGTTGCTGCGGATCAATGTTGCGGCTGACGATGGTTTGGTAGGCCATGATCGAACGGGCACCAAGCACCACCGGGTCGATGCCGTTTTGCGGCGCGGAGCCGTGGCTGCCGATGCCGTGCAGGGTCACGTCCAGGGCGTCGCTGCCGGCCATGCGGCGCCCGGCGCGCACCGCCACGGTGCCGGAGGGCCACACCGGGAACACGTGGGCGGCGATCAGCATGTCCGGCTCGGGGACCTGATCGTAGAGGCCGTCGTCGACCATCGCCTGGGCCCCCTCGATCAGCTCCTCGGCGGGCTGGGCCACCAATACCAGAGTGCCGGACCAGGCGTCCCGGGTCTGTTTCATGACATCGGCGATGCCCAACAGCCAGCTCACATGGGAGTCATGACCACAGGCATGGGCCACGTAGGTTTTGCTGCCGTCGGGCAGGGTCACCTGGGTATTGCTGGCGTAATCCAGGTCGGTGTCTTCCTTGAGCGGCAGCGCGTCCATGTCGCTGCGGAACATCACCGTCGGGCCATCGCCGTTTTTCAATACCGCGGCGATGCCGGTGCCGCCAATGCCGGTGTGCACCTGGTAGCCCAGTTTCTTCAAGTGTTTCGCGATCATCTTCGAGGTTTCGGTTTCCTGAAACCCCAGCTCCGGATGGGCGTGCAACTGCTTGAAGACTTTCAGCAGCGCCGGGCGCTGGGCCTCGGCGAGCGTGGCGATGCGTTCGTTGATGTCGGTGGCGGCGGCCTGCGCGAGAGTGGCGGACACCAGTAGAGCACCGGCCAGCGGTGCGCGAAGCGTGGACAATAAAGACATGGTCTCTCCCTGAGTTGTTTTTTTGCTGGCCTTTGCCGAAGCCAGCGGCTTCGAAAAACGCCATGACCAACAAGATAGCGCCGCTGGTCGGCTCAGGCCACGCTCAGTCAGGTGCGATTTGCGCCATTCGTGCGCGCAGCGCAAGCCGGTAACCTCGCCAGGCCATGGCGCCAGCGAACAGGTTACCGATGGCGGCGCCCGCCGCCAGGCCGGTGAACCCCGCCAGTTGCGACCCCAGCCACAAAAACGGCAAATAGCAGGCGAACAGGCGCAGGAACGAGATCGCCATGGCGCGCATCGGCCAGCCCAGCGCGTTGCTGGCCGACACCACCAGCATGCACACCCCGAGCAGGCCATAGCTCGGCGGCAGAAAATGGATCAGCGTGGCCAGGTGATCGCGCACCTGCGGGCTTTCCACCAGCAGTGACGCCAGCGGCCGCGCCAGCACCGTGAGCACCAGCCCGATCAGTACCTGCCAGATCAGAATCATGCGCGCGGCGGTGCGCATCAATTGCTCCACCTGCGGCCAGTCGCCGGCGCCGTAACAGCGCCCCAACCACGGCGGCAGCGCCATGGTCATGCCCAGCACCAGCACGATGGAAAAGCCTTCCAGGCGGCTGGTCAGCCCCCAGGCGGCCACCGCCGATTCGCCCATGCCGGCCACCAGGCCGGTGGCGAGCATGGCCGCCAACGGCGGCATCAGTTGGCTGATCATGGCCGGGCCGGCGATGCGCGCAAACGGTCCGGCGGACACCCGCGCCTCTTGCATCACGCCCTGGCGCTCCAGCCAGCCGCGCCCACGCAGCGCCCAGGCCAGCACCAGGCCGCCGCAGGAGAACGCCGCCAGGGTGGCCCAGGCGGCACCGGGCAGACCCAGTGCCGGCACCGGCCCCAGGCCAAAGATCAGGATCGGGTCCAGCACCAGGTTGATCAGGCTGGTGAGCAGCATCATGGTGCCAGGAAAGCGGGTGTTGCCGTGGGCGCGGAACAGGCTGTAGCCGAAATACACCATGGCGCCGACCCAGCCGGCGCACACCTGCACCGCCCAGAACGGCCGGATCACCGCGCGAATCTCCGGGCTGGCGCCGAGCAGGGCGAAGGCGCTGTCCTGCAGCAGCCAGAGCAGCATCGACAGCAGCGCCATGATCGCCCCGCCGCCGGCCAGCACCAGCACACCCAGACGCCCGGCGCGGTGCCCCTGGCCGGCGCCGATGGCCCGGGAGATCAACGCGGCGATGGCGATCCCCATGCCCACCTGAATGCCGATGGTGAGGAACACCAGGGGAAAGCTGAACGACTGCGCCGCCAGCGGCTCGGTGCCAAGACGGGCCACGAACACACTGTCCACCAGGTTAAAGCCCAGCAGCGAGGTGACGCCCACCGTCATTGGCCAGGTCTGGCGCCAGATGTCCCGGGCCAGGGTGGGAGAAGACTGTTTCAACGACGCTCTCTCTGGTTGCAGGCTCTGGTTGCGGGCTCTGGTTACCGCCTCGGGTTACGACTCAAGGCTCGGGATGCTCCTGCACGTCACCGGGCACCCGCCCCTTGGCGCGCTCGTAGGTGACGATGGCGTTGCCAAGACTGCCGATCAGCATGCCCACGGAACCGATAATGAACAGCCAGGTGCCGGGCAGCATCCAGGATTTCCACAGGAAAAACACGCTGCCAATCACGAAGGTGGTGTTGCCAATCAGCCCGGTGGTGACGTGGAACCACTGGTACTGATGAACCAGCGCGCGGGTCAGCGCCCACCCGGAATGGGCCCGCTGCGAACGGCGGCGCAGGGGTTCAGCGTCGGCCATACACCCTCCTGGAAGAATATCGGTGGGCCAGCCTACCAGCGCCGCTACAATGCCGCTACAGGGCCGCTACAGGGCCGCCACACGCTGCGCGAGGCGGCCGCTTTGTACCAATTCCAGGAACTCATCGCCGAGGCGCCGGCTCTCGCCGATGGCCTGACGCCAATAGCGCTCCCGGCCGGCGTCGTCGTTCTGGTAGTACTTGAAATCGGTGCGGTCCGGCAATTTGCCGCGCGGCAGGCTGGCCAGATAGTCCGCCGACGGCGCCAACAGCACGGTGCGCGAAAGACGCCCGGCGTTGCCGTTGCGCCAACGCAGCGGTTTGTCGAACCAGCCCGGAATCACCCGGTCGGTGAAGTGCGGGTACAGCACCAGATCGTCGGTCTGATAGGGCAGGTCGAGATGATAATCGAGCAGGCCGCCGTCGCGGTACACGCCGGGCGGCGCCCCGGGCAGATCGCGCACCCCTTCCAACACCATGGGAATGGCGGCGCTGGCCAGCAAGGCAGCGCGCAGGTTGGCGCGATCCAGGGGAATGTGATGGGTGGCGAAATCGTTGAGCGGCCCCAACGGCAGCGGTCCGTCACCGGCATGCACCAGCCCGCGTTCCATAAAAGCGCCCAGCGCCCGGCGGCTGAGCAGGTTGCCGCCGATCACCCCGGCCAGCCCGAGCCCCAGACCGAGCCGGCCTTCACCGCTGATCAGCGCGCGGCTGCGGATCACCACCACCACCAGCCGGTAGTGCGGGTTATCAAGGACGGTGGCATCGCGGTCTTCGAGCAGATCCGCCAGCATGCGCGCGCAGCGTTGCGTGACCTCGCGGGCGGTGATGCCCTTGGGAAACCGCTGGCGGCTGTAGAGGTCGGCGAGACGTTCCAGCCCGGCCACCGGGTCGCCTCCCGCCACGGCGGCAAAGCGCCAGCTGCCGATGGACGCCCCGATCAGAGTGCGCGGCCGTGGCGCGGAAGGCAGGAACTCGCCGAACACCGCCTGATCCAGCCCGGCGATGCCGAGCGCCTTGGGGCCACCGGCGGCGCCGGGGATCACGCTGATGTCGCCGGCACGCAGGCCATGTTCAAGAAGATGGCGGCGCGCCTCGGCGCCGGCACGCAACGTCAGCGCCGGACCGCGAGTATGAATGGCAGGCAATGGTTTTCCCCCGGTATGCACCGGAGCATGCTAACGCCGTAGCGGTGCAACGGAAAGACAGCGGGAGCAGCCATGCCCCCAAAACACTAAGCTCTTACTGAACACTGAACACTGAAAACTGAAACCCTCAAGGCTCATCCTGTTCATGACAATAAAGCACCAGCTCCCCGTCCACGTTGTCGGCGTTGGTGGGCAGATTGAGCGGGTCTTCAAAGGCGAGAATCACATCGTAGGCCTTGCCGCCGCTGAGGGTACAGTCGACCCGGTCCAGCACTTCCTCGGTGTCCTGTTCGCTGTCCGCCACCACCAGATTAAGCAGACCGCTGTTCATGGTCTGGTAATCCGTGGCCTCGCCCACACGCAGTTCATCCGCGAACGGCGTCTGGTCGCTGTTGTACCGCAAAGCGATGCCAAAACGGTTGTACTGCACCGGGTCGACGGTGTTGATCACCCGGAATCGCGCCGTGCCGCTGGGCACATCGCTGATGTCCTGTTGGAACACCCCGAGCTTGACGCCGCCCACACTGGTGTCGCCGTAGGAGACAGCGGTGTAGGTGCTCTCGTTGGTGAACCGGGCCCGCTCATTGAACAGGGTGGCGCCGGTCTGGCTTTCGCCACGCAGGCTCACGCTGTTGTTGTCTTCGTTGTCGTCGATGCGCACTTCCAATTCATCGGCGTCGTCGTCGCGGGAGTAGCCTTGATTCAGGGCGCTGTCGTCGTCGTCCGCTTCCACGTAGAAATCCACGGTCAGGGCGTTCTGATCGGCGGCGCCGTTGCTGGTGATCTGGTTGTAATAAAACACGGAGGCACGCGGTTTCAGCGAATCAAAGACGCCGTCTTCCCCGCCACAACCGCCCAGCAGGGTGGCGACACCCAGCATGGAAATGTATACGGTTTTCATGACCCTCTCCTGACTGTGCTTGTTATTTCAGTCGGCCTTTCGCGGTCGGCCCTGCCTTTGTTGACCGGCCTCGGGGGCTGCCGGTTCCGGGGACGCGGATTCCATGTTGAACTCTTCAATGAAAATCTGCCAGAACGCCACGAACAGCCCGGCCAGCAAAGGCCCCAGCGCAAAGCCGGTGATGCCGAACAGGGCCAGCCCGCCCAGGGTGGAGAACAGCACCAGATAATCGGGCAGTTTGGTGTCCCGGCCCACCAGAATCGGTCGCAGCAGGTTGTCCACCAGACCAATCACCAGCACGCCGAACAGAATCAGCACCGTGGCTTCGACGGTGTCGCCGACCGCGTACAGATACAACCCCACCGGCAGCCAGATCAGCCCGGCGCCCACCGCCGGAATCAGCGACAACAGCGCCATTACCACGCCCCACAGTAGCGCCGCGGGGATACCCAGAATCCAGAAGATCAAGCCACCCAGGGCACCCTGCACCGCCGCCACCACCAGGTTGCCTTTGATGGTGGCGCGGGTGACCTCGGCGAATTTATTGAACAGCAGACGCTCGCGGTCATCGCCCAGGGGCAGGGCGCGGATCAGCATATTGACCAGCTTGGGGCCGTCACGCAGCAGGAAGAAGGTGAGATAAAGCATCAAACCCAGGTCAATGAAAAACCGGAAGGTGTTCTGCCCCACATCCAACGCGCGCTTACCCAGATACTGACCGGCGCTTTTCAACCCGGCCATGATTTGATCGCCGAGATTGGAGAAGTCCACGCCCAGCCGCTCCAGGCCGTGGTAAGCGGTGGGGAAGCCGGTGCGGAATTTTTCCAGGTAGTCGCCGGGGTTGAGCTGGCCCTCCTGAATTTTCTGATACACCGCCACGCCTTCGGTAATGAACGATGCGCTCACCGCCAGCACCGGGATCACCACCACCACGGTACAGATCAGCAACGAGGCAATCGCCACCAGGGTCGGCTTGCCCGGCCAGCGCGCCAGCAGGCGCAGATGCATGGGGTAGAAGATCAGCGCCACCGCCGCGGCCCAGAAGATAGGCGCATAGAAAGGCTGCAGCAGCATCAGAAAGGCCAGCGTGACCACCACCAGCAGGACCAGAAAGGAGTTTTGCTCCAAAGGTGCGCGCATGCTCTCTCCTTAATTGGGCAACATCGCCGGGCGGTTCCGTTAACCGGCGGTGACCATGGTGGAAACCAGATAGCCGGTGTAACCCAGCCAGGCGATCACCAGAGTGCCGCCCTCGACCCGATTGATGCGTCCTGTCCCGGCGCCCCGGAAACCGTAACCCACCACGAACAACGCCAGGGTGAGCGCGGCCATCACCGCCCAGTCCCGCCACAGCACCAGCGGTTCCGCCGTCACCGGATGAATCACGCCGGCGATGCCCACCACCGCCAGGGTATTGAACAGGTTCGAGCCTAGCACATTGCCCAGAGCCAGATCGTGCTGGTTCTTGCGCACCGCCACCAGGCTGGAGGCCAGCTCCGGCAGCGACGTGCCCACCGCCACCACGGTCAGGCCGATGATCAGATCACTGACACCCAGGTCCTGGGCGATACTGACCGCGCCCCACACCAGCAGCCGCGAACTGGCGATCAGCAGAACCAGCCCCAGCACCAGCCAGAACAGGGCGCGGCGCAATGGCAGGGCGTCGGCCTGGAGTTGCTGTTCCACCTCGCCGGTGAGGGTGTCGCTCTGGCCACGCATGCCCTGCCACACCGACCAGCCGATCAGCAGCGCGAACACCCCCAGCAAGACCAGCGCATCGTTGCGGCTGATCAGGCCGTCGTGCAGCTGCCAGGCGGCCAGCAGCGTGACCACGCTTAATACCGGCAGCTCCTTGCGCAGAATCGAGGAGTGCACCGCGATCGGGCTGATCAAGGCCACCACGCCAAGAATCAAGGCGATGTTGGTGATGTTGGAGCCGTAGGCGTTGCCCAATGCCAGCCCCGGGTTGCCGTCGCTGGCGGCCAGCGCCGAGACCACCATTTCCGGCGCCGAGGTACCAAAGCCAATCACCAGCATGCCGATCAGCAACGGTGGCATGCCGGCGTAACGGGCGGTCGCCGAAGCACCGTCCACGAAGCGATCGGCACTCCACACCAAAATAACCAGCCCGGCGATCACCGCCCCTATGGCAAGTCCCAAAACATACCTCCAAAACCAGTTCAAAGTGAAAAGTTAAAAGTGAAAAGCGCGGGCAGGGCCTTGGCCGCCGAGGGGGCCTTGGCCGCGTTTCAACTTTGAACTTTTAACTTGTCGACGTTTGTTTCCTATAAAGCCGCGCACGCACATCACCGCTTTCTTTTTCGCGCACCAGTTGCCAGCTTTCCGGCACCGCGGGCGCCTCGCTCTGCTTGCGGGATTCCACATAGATCCAGGCATCGGGCGCCAGCAGGCCCAGTTCATGCAGCGCCTGGCAGGCCGGCTCGGCCAGCCCCAGATCGTAGGGTGGATCGACGAACACCAGGTCGAACCGTTGCGCACTGCGCGCCAGCCATTTCAGCGCGTCGGCGCAGTGCACGCTGACGCGCTCGCCGAACATCGGCGCCAGTTGACGGGACAGATCCGCCGCCCGTTCGCGCTTTTTTTCCACCAGCACCGCGTGCTCGGCGCCGCGGCTCAGCGCCTCGGCACCGAGCGCCCCGGACCCGGCGAACAGGTCCAGCACGCGGGCGTCCGCCAGCTCCGCCTGCAGCCAGTTGAACAGGGTTTCGCGCATGCGATCCGACGAGGGCCGCAGGTCGCCGCGCTGATCGACGAAATGCAGCCGATGCCCGCGTCGCTCACCGCCGATAATCCGAACCTGACCTTTACTGGTTTTGCCCCTGGTTTTCATCGCTGCTGCTCTGTGGCCGCGCCGGCACCTGGGGCGCCTTGGGGCCGATACTGACGATGGCCAGACGATCCGGGTCCAGGGCACGGCGGAAGGCATTTTGAATGTCCGCCACCGTCACTGCCTTGACCCGCTGGTTGAACTCTTTGAGATAGTCCAGGGGCAGGTCGTAGAAGCCGATGGCGCCAAGCTGCCCGATGATATCGCTGTTGTCGGCGGTTGCCAGTGCCATCGAACCAAGAATGTTGGCCTTGGCGTTTTCCAACTGTTCGTCGGTGGGCCCGTTGGCGATGAAATCATCGAGAATTCGCAGCGTCAGCCCGAGCGCCTGATCGGCGTTGTCGTTGGCGGTCTGCAACTGCAACAGGAACGGGCCGCCCGCCGCCATCGGTTTGAAGTAACTGGAAATGCCGTAGACAAACCCGTGCCGCTCGCGCACCTCGCGGGTCAGCAGGGAGGCGAAGCCACCGCCGCCAAGAATGTAATTGCCCACGTACAGCGCAGCGTGATCCGGGTTGCCCCGCCAGGTGGCCTGATTGCCGATCAGGATATGGGTCTGCGCGGAAGGAAACTCCAGATGGCGCACGGTCTGCCGGGTGAGCCGCTGGGCACGGGGCAGATCAGCGGCCGGCCCGCCCTGGGGCAGGGCCGCGCTCAGCCGTTCGGCGATGCGCTCGGCCTGGGCGCGGTTGACGTCGCCGACCAGGGCGATCACCGCGTTGCCGGCGGCGTAATAGTGCTGATAAAAGGCGCGCAGATCGGCGCGCTGAATCGCCGGCAGCGAATCCAGGGTGCCAGACGAAGGGTGCCCGTAGGGGTGCTCGCCGAACACGGTGTTCAGGAACGCATCGCTGACCTGGGGCCCGGGCACCTGCTGATTCATGCGCATGCCCTGCATCATTTGCGTGCGAATGCGCTGCAGCGCCGGCTCCGGGAAATCGGGTTGGCCGATCACCCGCGCCAGCAGGTCCACCGAGGCGTCGCGCCAGGCCGGCTTGGACAGGGTGCGCAGGCTGATCACGCCCATGTCCTGGTAGCTGCCGGTGGAAAACCGGGCGCCTTTGTCTTCAAAGCCGCTGGCGATCTGGTCCACGTCCAACCCTTCGGCGCCTTCGCCGAGCAACGCGCTGGTCAGCGCCGCCAGGCCCGGCTGATCGCCGTCGCGGGCGCTGCCGGCGTCCATCACCAGGCGCACATCCAGCATCGGCAGAGCGTCGCTGGCCACGAACAGTACCCGTGCGCCCTGGGCCGTGCGCCAGGACTGGATGTCCAGTTGCGGCGCCGCCGGTTCGGCATCGCGCACCTTGGCGGCGGTGGTCGGAAAACTGGCGCAGCCGGCCAGCAGCAGGACAGCGCACAGGCTGGCGGTGAACGCGGTCAACGATCTCATGGCTGTGCTCTTAGCGGCCGCTTGGCTCAAGGCTGTGCTCTTGGCTGTTCTTCCGCTCATGGCTGTGCTCTTGGCTGTTCTTTCGCTCAGGGCTGAGCTCATGGCTGTCGTTACGCTCATGGCTGTCGTTACGCTCATGGCTGCTCCTCCGGAATCACGTGGGCCACCGCGCTGCGTTCCGCCACCAGCCAGCGGCGGGCCGCGTCGCGGACATCCTCTGGCGTGACCGCCTCAAGGTTTTCGCTGAATTGCTCGGAGAGCCGCCAATCCAGACCCAGGGTGGAGAGCATGCCCAGCTCCATGGCCTGGCCCATCACCGAGTCGCGCTGATAAATCTGGTCGGCCAGCACGCCCGCGCGCACCCGGTCCATTTCCGCTTCGCTGGGCGGCGTTTGCGCCAGTTGCTGGATCTGCTCCTTCAACGCCGCCTCCAACCGGTCCAGGCTCACGCCCGGGTTCGGCGAGGCGGTCAAGGTGAAGGCGCCGTCGCCCCGGTTCAGGCCGTCGTAACTGGCGCCGGCGCCGGCCGCCAGGCGCTGACCCCGCACCAGCCGGCTCTCAATGCGGGCACTGAGGCCGCCGTCCAGCACGCCGCCCAGCAAGGTGAGCGCATAGAAGGTTTTTTTCTCTTCGGCGGTGGTCAGCGAGGGCACGTTGTACATCATATAAAGCGCCGGCACCTTGACCGGCAAATGCAGCGTCATGCGCCGCTCGCCGGCGGGCGGGTTAACCGCCTGCCGGGGGCGCGGCGGCGTATCGCCGGCGGGCAAGTCGGCGAAGAAGCGGTTCACCAGCGGCTTCACCTGGGCCTCGGTGACGTCCCCGGCGATCACCAGCGTGGCGTTTCCCGGTACATAGAAACGCTTGAACCAGCTGCGCGCCTGCTCCGGCTGCAACTGCGCGAGCAGGTTGCTCCAGCCGATCACCGGGTGGGCGTAACCGGTGCCCGGGCGCGCCACCGCCTGGAATTTCTCCCAGGCCAGGGCGTTGGGGTTGTCGTCGGTGCGCTGGCGACGCTCCTCCATCACCACCTGAAGCTCCTTTTTAAAGGCCTGGTCGTCGATCTTCAGGTTTTTCAGGCGTTCGCTTTCCAGCTCCAGGGCGAGCGGTAACCGCGAGACTTCGTATTGCTGGAAGTAGGCGGTGTAGTCGTAGCTGGTGAAGGCGTTGTCGGTGCCACCGAAGCGCGCCACCAGGCGCGAGAATTCGCCCGGCCCGAGGTGTTCGGTGCCTTTGAACATCATGTGCTCAAGCAGATGCGCCAGGCCGGTTTCATAGGGGGCTTCATCGAAGCTGCCCGCCTTGAACCAGACCATTACGGTGACCACCGGAGCGCGATGGTCCTCGCGCACCAGCACCTTGAGGCCGTTATCCAGTTGAAAGGCGTGCGTGGCCGGCGGCTGGGCGTTGGCGGCGACGCTGAACAACAGGGCCAGCGTAATTACGACGAGTTTGTGCATAGACAGCCCGCTTCTGGTTTATCGTCTTGGAAAGGTGGCGCCGGGGCATCCACGAACGCCACCCGGCGGTGACGGGACGCGCAATCAGACCGACGGGCGGCGATGAAGTTTCCCAGGCCGGTAGGGCCTGCTCACACTACTTGCAGGCCCTAAAGCGGGAACTGACGATACACCAAAGCGCGGACCACCGCGTTAACGGTGCTCAGGTGCTGCTGATCCAGGCTGTCGATGTCGAGCCGGCGCAACAGCGTGGTGCGATGCACGCCGAAGATCACCGCCTGCCCGAACAGGGTGTGCGCCTCGATGATCACCTCTTCGTCGTCGCGGGGCCGATCACGCAACGCGCCCACCAGCATCGCCAGGGTGTCGTGCAGCGGCTGGATCAGGCTTTCGTAAAGAATGTCGAAGGCGGCGGACGGTTGCATCTGCTCGCGCATCATAAAGTGGCCGATCTCATACTTATGCGGCTGATTGACGATTTTATTGAGCAGGGTAAGGATCAGCAGGGCGGCGTCCTCGCGCGCCACGCTCAGATCGGTGACACCCTCTTGATGCCGCCGCTGAATATCCAGCAGCACCGGTTCCACCCCCGGGCGCACCATCTCCACGATGCGTCTGGCGACGGCGTGATAAAGACCTTCCTTGGAGTCGAAATGATAGGGAATGGCGGCCTGATTGGCCCGGGCCCGGGCCGCCAGTGCGCGGGTACTGACGCCTTCAAACCCATGGCTGCCAAACAGCGCCAGCCCGGCGGCGATCAACCGTTCGCGGGTCAATTCACTGCGGGTTGCCTCGCCCTTCGCCGCGCTCCTGCGCGCGCCCTTACCCTTGCATGAAATACCGCCCATGCCCCACTGCTCCCTTTGCGCCATTACCGGGAAAATTTAATTCATTCGATTGATTTTGTCATGGGGATGGATTAAATATTGTCGATCGCCGGCCTCCGCCGCCCCGGTCTCGTCTCATACCCGGGCGGTGGCGACCCCCACGACAGCCCCACCCGGCCATGGTCCGGGTGGTGATCCGTGTTTTTGGCCCAGGTTCGCGACACCATGCTATCGACGTCCCATTGCCCGCTTTTGCGCGGCCCGCGATTTTCTCGAGGCGTTCCACTTCGCCCCGGACAGCACGCCCGCGGCCCACGATCCGCGTGGCGGTGGCTGGGCGTGGCCTTTTGCGCCGGAGCGCTGAGCGCCTGCGCCATGGGGCCGGACTTTCAATCACCGGCGCCGCAAACCGCCCAGGACTACCGCGTGGACGCGCCGCTGGCGCCCACCGCGAGCAGCGACGGGCCCGCCGGCGGCGCCCAGATTTTCGCCCCCGGAGAGCCAATCGCCGCGGACTGGTACACGCTGTTCCAATCACCGGCGCTCAATGCCCTGATCGATCAGGCCCTGGCCAACAACCCGTCACTGGCCGCCAGCCAGGCCAGCCTGCGCCAGGCCGCCTTCCAACTGAAATCGGTGCGCGGCTCGGCCTTGCCGGATGTGGACCTGAACGGCGGCGTCACCCGGCAACGCTCCAACGGCGCCGCCATCGGCCTGGACAACCCGCAATTCAACAACGTCTTCAACCTGTACTCAGCCCGCGTCGCGCTCAGCTACGACCTGGACCCGTTTGGCGTCACCCTGCGTGAAACCGAAGCCCAACAGGCCCGGGTGGAATACCAGCGCAATTTGCTGCGCGGCAGCATTCTGACCCTGGTGGACAACGTGGTGGTGACCACGGTGCGTTACGCCGCCTTGCGCGACCAACTGGCCGCCACGCAACGCATCATCGATGCCGAGCAGGACCAGCTCGACCTGCTCGGCAAACAGGAAAGCGCTGGCTCGGTGGCGTACTCCGACGTGCTGCGCGCGCGCGGGCAACTGGCGGACAGCCAGGCCCAGGTGCCGGCGTTGCGCCACGATCTGGCGCGCACCGAACACGCCCTGGCGCGGCTGGTGGGCAGCGACCCGGGGCGCTTCCAGGCGCCGGCCCTGTCGCTGAGCGATCTGCGGCTGCCCGAGCGGCTGCCGCTGAGCCTGTCTTCGGAACTGGTGCGCCAGCGCCCGGACATCCTCGCCGCCGAACAACAACTGCATGCCGCCAATGCCCAGGTGGGCGTGGCGACCGCGAACCTCTACCCACGCATCAACCTGAGCGCCGATCTGGGCTCCCAGGCCAATCACAGCGGCGATCTGTTCTCCAGCCCCACCAAGGTGTGGAGCCTGGGCGGCTCGCTGCTGGCGCCGGTGTTCCATGGCGGTTCGCTGCGCGCCGAACGGGACGGCGCCAAGGCCGCCTGGCAGGCGCAGTACGCGCGCTACCAGGACACCGTACTGAGCGCGTTCACCCAGGTCGCGGATGTGCTGGATGCGATTGAACAGGACGCCGCCGCCCTGAGCGCCCAGAACCGCGCCCTGGACGCCAACCGCGACGGGCTGACCCTGGTGCGCAAACAGTACCGCGCCGGCGGCGCCGCCTATCTGGACGTGCTGATCGCGGAACAGCGCTATAACCAGGCGGTGACCGCGCGGATCGGCGCCGTCAGCCAGCGCTTCGTGGACACCGCCACGCTCTACCATGCCCTCGGCGGCGGCTGGTGGAACGCGCCGGCGCCATCGCAACCCGTGGCGGGCACCGGCGGCGAGTCCTGAGCGGCGGCGCGCAGCGCCATACAGCGGATACGGTCACAGCACACACAATCACGGCACACACAATCCGGGCTCGGGCCCGGCGAGCGAACCACGCGACGACTCAGCCGCGCACCAGTTGGAGAACAAGGGATGGCGGAGACAGCAATGCCGGAAGACGCCGGGCAGCAACCCGAACCGGCACAAACGGAAAACGGCAACGGCAATAGCGGCAAGCGCAAACGCATTCTGCTGGTGCTGGCGGTGCTGGTGGTCGTGGTCGTATTGGGCTACGCGCTGTATTGGTTCACCTGGGGGCGCTATCACATCAGCACCGACGACGCCTACGTGGGTGGCAACGTGATCAGCGTGTCGCCCCAGGTGGGCGGCACCGTGGTGTCGATCAACGCCGAGGACACCGACCTGGTGCACGCCGGCGACACCCTGGTGACACTGGACGACAGCGATACCCGGGTGGCCCTGGACCAGGCGCGCGCCAATCTGGCGCAAACCGTGCGCCAGGTGCGGCAGCTGTTCAACCAGGCCGAAGGGCTGCGCGCCACCGTGGCATTGCGCGAGGCGTCCTACCAGCAAGCGCGCCGTGACTTCCAGCGGGCCCGGGATCTGCGGAAGGTACGTGGCATCTCCACCCAGGATTTCCAACACGCGGAAACCTCGCTGCAAACCGCCCAGGCCTCCTACCAGCAGGCCCGCCATCAACTGGCGGCCAGCCAGGCGGCGGTGTCGGGTACCACGCTTGAAACCCACCCCCAGGTATTGCTCGCCGAGGCACGCCTGCGCCAGGCGTTTCTCAACCAGCAGCGCACCCGCATTCTGGCGCCAACCAGCGGTTACGTGGCGCAGCGCGGCGTTCAGGTCGGCCAGCAGGTGCAGCCCGGCGCAAAAATGATGGCGGTGGTGCCGCTGGATCAGGTGTGGGTGGACGCCAATTACAAGGAAACCGAACTGACCGCCGTGCGCATTGGCCAGCCGGTGGAACTGACCGCCGACCTGTACGGCGACGACATCACCTACCACGGCAAGGTCGCCGGCCTGGCCGCCGGCACCGGCAACGCCTTCGCGCTGCTGCCGGCACAGAACGCCACCGGCAACTGGATCAAGGTGGTGCAGCGGTTGCCGGTGCGCATTCAGCTTGACCGGAACGACCTCAAGGCCCACCCGCTGCGCATTGGCCTGTCCACCGTGGTCACCGTGGACACCCACGACCGCGACGGCAAGACCCTGGCGCAAACACCCGCCCAGGGGGTGCGTTTCGACACCGCGGTTTACCAGCGCGACGGCAAGGCGGTGGACACCCTGATCCGTGACATCATCGACGCCAACCGGGGCGACTCCGCCGACGGCGGCCACCATCAGCCGGGCAGCGCCGGCTGATGAGCCTGGCCGAACGCAAGCCGGTAAGCCCGTGGGTGATCGCCCCGGTGGTGGCGATCGCCGCGTTCATGGAGGTGCTGGACATCTCCATCGCCAACGTGGCGTTGCTGCACGTGGCCGGGGGTCTGTCCGCCACCCAGGACGAAGCCACCTGGGTACTGACCTCCTACACGGTGGCCAACGCCATCGTGCTGCCGATCAGCGGCTGGTTGTCCAACGTGGTCGGCCGCAAGCGGTTCTTTATGTTCTGCATCGTCGGTTTCACGCTGACGTCGCTGGCCTGCGGGCTGGCCCCCAGCCTGGGCACGCTGATCGTGTTCCGGGCTCTGCAAGGCATCACCGGCGGCGGCCTTCAACCCAGTTCCCAGGCGATTCTCTCGGACGCCTTCCCGCCCGCCAAACGGGGCATGGCGTTTGCTCTGTACGGCATCGCCGTGGTGTTCGCGCCCGCCATCGGGCCGACGCTGGGCGGCTGGATCACCGACCATTTCTCCTGGCGCTGGGTGTTTCTGATCAACCTGCCGGTGGGGCTGATCCTACTGCCTCTGGTGCACGCCCTGGTGCGCGACCCACAGCACATGATCGACGCCCGCAAAGCGCGCAAGGGCCAGAAAAACCGCATGGATTACATCGGTTTCAGCTTTCTCCTGGTGGGCCTGGGGGCGCTGCAGATCATGCTCGACCGGGGCCAGCAGGACGACTGGTGGAGCTCCAATTTCATTGTCGTGATGACGGCGCTCGCCATTGTCGGCCTGATCGCCTTCGTGGTGTGGGAGTGGTACGACAAGGACCCGATTGTCGACATCCACCTGTTCCGCGACCGCAATTTCGCGGTCTCTAACCTGTTCATGGCGATTCTCGGCTTCGTGCTGCTGGCCAGCACCGCGGTGCTGCCGCTGTACGTGCAAAGCCTGATGGGCTACACCGCCACCCAGGCGGGGCTGGTGCTGACGCCCGGCGGCATCGCCATTATCTGCCTGATGCCCGTGGTGGGCCGGCTGGTCACCAAGGTGCAGACCCGCTACCTGATCGGTTTTGGTTTTTTTGTCAGCGGCGTGGGCCTGTACACCATGACCGGCTTCAACCTGCAGGCGGATTACAACACCATCATGCTGGCGCGGGTGCTGCAGGCCTCGGCGCTGGGCTTTCTGTTTATTCCCATCAACACCGCCGCCTACGACGGCCTGCCGATGGAAAAATCCAGCAACGCCTCGGCGATCATCAACCTGTCACGCAATGTGGGCGGCAGCATTGGCATCTCCCTGGCCACCACCCTGCTGGCCCGGCGCTCGCAATTCCACCAGTCGCATCTGGCGGAGAACACCAGCCCTTATAACCCGGCGTTCCAGGACAACCTCCACCAGATCGGCCAGGCCACCGCCAGCGACCCCGGCGGCCTGCTCGCCCACGGCATCCTCTACCGGGACCTGCTCAACCAGGCCAGCATGCTCGGCTACCTGGACGTGTTTAAGTTCATGGCGGTGCTGTTTCTGTGCATGGTGCCGCTGGTGTTCATTATCCGCCGAGGCGTGTCCGGCACCGGCGCACCGGCCGGAGCGCATTGAAAGACGCTCGACGCTAGACGCCGGACGCCGGACGCCGGACGCTAAACCCGGTGCGGAGATCGCTGGCGTGTTTCCTGCTGTGCATAACAGGAAACACACCGCACCTTCCAGTGTCAGGGTTTAGCGTCCGGCGTCCGGCGTCTAGCGTCTAGCGTCTAGCCCGATTTTTTTGCCCGGGCCGGCGGTGTTAGGATAACGCCCCGCGCCGCATCAACCCGACAGGCCAGCAAGAGACTCCCGATGAACAACGATTCCCGCGACGACCGCAAACCGGCTTCTGAGAAGCCGAAAAAGGCTGGCCTGTTCTCGCGCATGTTCCGGCAGGACCCCGGCGCCGACCAGCCGGCTACCGAAGAGGAGCCCGCCGCCGTGGAGCGGGACACCCCGGCCACGCCACCCGCCGAGCCCGCTCCGCCCGCCCCGGCTCCGGCCACGCCGCCGGCCGGCGAGGTCGAGGCGCCGCGAGCCAGTGAGGTCGATGCGCCGCGAGCCAGTGAGGTCGAAGAGCGCGGCGGGTTCTGGACCCGCATGAAGCAGGGCATGAGCAAGACCAGCCGCAGCCTCGGCAAAGGGCTGGCGGACCTGCTGGTGGGTGGCAAGGAGATCGATGACGAGATCTTCGAGGAAATCGAAACCCAGCTTCTGGTGGCGGACGTGGGCGTGGAAGCCACCGACATCATTATCGGCAATCTGACCGAGCGGGTTGGCCGCCAGGAACTGGTCAACGCCGATGCCCTCTATGAAGCGCTCCAGCAAGAGCTGCGTAAGCTGCTGGAACCGGTGGATCAGCCGCTGGTGCTGGATGCCGGCACCAAGCCCTATGTGATTCTGATGGTCGGCGTGAATGGCGTCGGCAAAACCACCACCATCGGCAAGCTGGCGTGCCGCTTCAAGGCCGAAGGCAAAAACGTGATGCTCGCCGCCGGCGACACCTTCCGCGCCGCGGCGGTGGAGCAACTGCAGGTGTGGGGCGAGCGCAACGCCATTCCGGTGGTGGCGCAACACACCGGCGCGGACTCCGCCAGCGTGGTTTACGACGCGGTCCAGGCGGCCCAATCCCGGGGCATGGACGTGCTGATCGCGGACACCGCCGGCCGGCTGCATACCCGCGGCAACCTGATGGAAGAGCTCTCCAAGGTGACCCGGGTGATGAAGAAGCTGTCCCCGGACGCCCCCCATGAGGTGCTGCTGGTGCTCGACGCCGGCACCGGCCAGAACGCCATCAACCAGGCCCTGGAGTTCCGTCAGACCGCCGGCGTCACCGGCCTGGTGCTGACCAAACTCGACGGCACCGCCAAAGGCGGTATCCTGTTCGCTCTGGCGAAACGCACCGGCCTGCCGATTCGCTTTATCGGCGTGGGCGAACAACTCGACGACCTGCGCCCCTTCAACGCCGAGGAATTCGTGCAGGCGTTGTTTGAGGACGTCGCGGCGTGACCGGTTACAAGTTGAAAGTTAAAAGTTAAAACGCGGGGAGAGGCCGGCGCCGTCTGAAAGGTATCGCCTCCGCGCCGCAAGCCGCGTGGTGCGCAGGCACGGCATAATCGTCCGCGAGGTCGTTCCGCGCCTTTTAACTTTTAACTTGTAACTTTCAACTGTCCGAAGGACACAAATGATCAAATTCGACCGGGTCAGCAAGCGCTACCCGAACGGCAAGGAAGCCCTGCGCCGCATTCAGTTTGAGTTGCCGGCCGGGCAGCTTACGTTCCTGACCGGGCACTCCGGGGCGGGCAAGTCGACGCTGTTGAAGCTGATCATGATGATCGAGCGGCCCACCCAGGGGCAGGTGTTTCTGGAAGGGCAGAACCTGAACGGGCTGGGCGCCCGGCACGTGCCGTTCGTGCGCCGCAAAATCGGCATGGTGCATCAGAACCACCAGCTTTTGTTCGATCGCAGCGTGTTCGACAACGTTGCCCTGCCTTTGGTGATCGCCGGTTTCGCCCGTGCCGACATCGGCAAGCGGGTGCGCGCGGCGCTGGATAAAGTGGGTCTGCTGGACAAGGAAAAACTCAACCCGATCATGCTCTCCGGCGGTGAACAGCAGCGCGTGGGCATCGCCCGGGCGGTGGTCAACAAACCGCCGCTGCTGCTCGCCGACGAACCCACCGGCAACCTGGACCCGGCGCTGAGCGCCGAGATCATGGACCTGTTCCATGACTTCGCGCGGGTCGGCGTGGCGGTGTTGATCGCCACCCACGACTTGTCGCTGATCGCCCGCTACCGTCATCGCCTGCTGACCCTGCGCGAAGGCGCCTTGATTCACGACGGCGAGGACGCGCCCTCGCAGGTGGAGCAGGATCTCGCCCTGTACGCGCGGCGGGAGGACCACCATGGCTCGTAACCCACGCAATGCCCGCCGCCCCGGCGCCTCCGCCAAACCGGATAAAACGCGCGCCGCGCGCCGGCCAGCGGGCGCCCGCAGTGCCCGCACCTCCCTGGGTGACCGCCTCACCGCCTGGCGCCAGCATCACCGCGACTCCCTGGCCGACGCCCTGGGCCGCATGCGCGCCGCCCCCACCAGCACCCTGATGACCGCCCTGGTGATCGCCATCGCCCTGGCGCTGCCCGCCGGGCTGGCGGTGTTGCTGGACAACGCCCGCACCATCACCAGCGATTGGGAGGGCAACGCCCACCTGTCCGTGTTCCTGGACATCGACACCGGCGAAGCCCGGCAACGGGAGATGGCCAAAGAGTGGCAAACCTTCGACGGCGTCGACCACACCGAAGTGATTACCCGCCAGCAGGCGCTGGACGAATTCAAGGCGCAATCCGGCTTCGGCGAGGTGCTGCAAGCCCTGCCGGACAACCCGCTGCCGCCCCTGATCGTGGTGTACCCCGGCAACAACGAGCCGGCCGCCTTGGAGCACCTGCAGGCACGCCTGAGCGCGCTGCCGGGGGTCGACAACGCCCAGCTTGATGTCGCCTGGGTACGCCGTCTGCACGCCATTCTGGAGCTCGCCGACCGCCTGATCGGCGTGCTCACCCTGGCGCTGGCCGGGGCGGTGGTGCTGGTGGTGGTCAACACCGTGCGGCTGGCCATCGAAAGCCGCCGCGAGGAGATCGTGGTGATCAAGATCGTCGGCGGCACCGACGGCTTTGTGCGGCGTCCGTTTCTGTACGCCGGTTTCTGCTTCGGTTTCGCCGGTGGCCTGCTGGCCCTGGCCCTGGTGCTGGCGGCACTGTGGTGGCTTGGCGAACCCATCGATGAACTGCTCAACCTCTACAACAGTGAGCACTCGCTTACCGGCATGAGCCCGGCTACCGGCCTGGTTCTGCCCTTCTTCAGCGGCACCCTGGGGCTGCTGGGCGCCTGGCTGGCGGTGAGCCGCCATCTCGGTGACATCGAGCCGCAATTCTGACCGGCCGGCCGCGCCGGCCCGTTTTTCGTTTCTTTACCCTTATTGCCTCTGAACTCCCCTACCATCGGGGGTTCTAAAGGTTGCGGAACCCTGTTGGCCCGGTCCGGAAAAAGGACCTGATGGCCATTGAAGGATTGAATAACAGGGAACCAATGCGGCTATTAGCACTCAAAAGGACCGAGTGCTAAGATCGGCTCCATACCTAGAGGGAGACGGAAATGACCACCCAACTGCGTAAGGCCCAGCCATTACCGTTAGCGGTGCCGGGCCATGACCTGGACGCTTACATCCGCGCGGTCAATGCGGTGCCCGTGCTCAGTGTCGAGGAAGAACGGCAACTGACCGAGCGGTTGTATTTCGATGAAGACCTGGACGCGGCACGCTCGCTGGTGCTGGCGCATCTGCGTTTCGTCGTGCACATCGCCCGCAGTTACACCGGCTACGGTTTGCCCCTGGCGGATTTGATCCAGGAAGGCAACGTCGGCCTGATGAAAGCGGTGAAACGCTTCGACCCCGCCAAAGGCGTGCGGCTGGTCAGCTTCGCCGTGCACTGGATCAAAGCGGAGATTCACGAATACGTGATCCGCAACTGGCGCATCGTTAAAGTCGCCACCACCAAAGCCCAGCGCAAACTGTTCTTTAACCTGCGTGGCCAGAAGAAACGGCTGGGCCGGTTGACCATGGAAGAAGCCGGCCGCGTGGCCGACGATCTGGGCGTGACCGCCGCCCAGGTGAAGGAAATGGAAGGCCGCCTGGGCGCGTTTGACGCCAGTTTCGACGGCCCCGCCAACGACGACGAAGAGAACACCATCCCTTCGCCGGCCGCCTACCTGCACAGCGACACCAGCGACCCGGCGGACATCGTCGCTAACCAGGACGACCAGGACCGCAGCTCCCGCCAGCTGGGCTCGGCGATCATGGCGCTGGACGAACGCAGCCGCGACATTCTGGAACGCCGCTGGCTGGCCGACCAGAAAGCCACGCTGCAGGAACTGGCCAATGAATATGGCGTCTCCGCCGAGCGGATTCGCCAGCTTGAAAACAACGCGCTGAAGAAATTGCGTAACGCCATGGCGGCCTGATTTGGCTGCCGGCGTTGTCTGCCTTGTTTAAACCCGCCGCGAAAACGGCGGGTTTTTTTATCGGCGTGGCATACCGCACACGGCCAAAAGACGTCGCTGGCACGGCCTGCTCCTACGTGGTGTTGTAGAGGGGGCGTGTTTTTTGTAGGAGAGGCTGAGCGGCATTCCGCCTAGCCAGCGACGGTTTTGATTCTCCGCCCCCGGCTTGAAGCAGCCCCTTTTAACCCCCATTTCCGTTACAATCAGCGCACCTTTTTCAACCGTCGGCCGATCATGAAATACCTGCTTGTTCTCGGCGCTCTGAACGGCGCGCTCGCCGTAGTACTCGGCGCGTTCGGCGCCCATGGCCTGAAAAGCCGCGTGGACGCGGCGATGCTGGAAGTGTGGAGCACCGCCAGCCAGTATCACTTCTACCATGCCCTGGCGCTGCTTCTGGTGGGCTTACTGGCGCGACAGTTGGGCGCCACCGGCCTGGTCACCGCCGGCTGGATTCTGTTCGCTGGCATGCTGGTGTTCAGCGGCAGCCTTTACCTGCTGGTACTGAGCGGCCAGAAATGGCTGGGCGCGGTGACACCTCTGGGCGGGCTGGCACTGATCGTTGGCTGGCTGTGGCTGGCCGCAACCCTGATACGGACACAGTGAGCACCATGAAACTGACGGTAAACGGCGACACGGTAACCCTGGACGGCGCCACCGTGGCGGACCTGGTCACGCAGCTCAATCTGCACGGCCGGCGGCTGGCGGTGGAAGTGAACCGGGACATCGTGCCCAAAAGCGAACACGCCACTTGCTCGCTCCGCGACGGCGATGTGGTGGAGATCGTTCACGCCATCGGTGGGGGCTGAGCGCCGTCAACGCCCGTTCTGACAATCCGCCGCGTCCTTCAAGCAAGCGATTTCAGATTGATCGACCCGAACCAACCTTTGGAATTGATATGTCCGATCCGCTTCACATCGCAGGCAAGAGCTACTCATCCCGGTTGCTGATCGGCACCGGCAAATACAAGGATTTCGACGAGACCCGCGACGCCATCGAAGCCAGCGGCGCGGAGATCGTGACGGTGGCGATCCGCCGTACCAATATTGGCCAGAACGCGGACGAACCCAACCTGCTGGATTTCGTCACCCCGGATAAATACACCATTCTGCCCAACACCGCCGGCTGCTTTAACGCCGAGGACGCGGTGCGCACCTGCAAGCTGGCCCGCGAACTTCTGGATGGCCACAACCTGGTGAAGCTGGAGGTGCTGGGCGATCAGAAAACCCTGTATCCCAACATTGCCCACACCCTGCGCGCCGCCCGCGAGCTGGTCGACGATGGCTTCCAGGTGATGGTCTACACCAACGACGATCCGATCGTCGCCCAGGAGCTGGAATCGATGGGCTGCGTAGCGGTGATGCCGCTGGGTTCGCTGATCGGCTCCGGGCTGGGCATTCTCAACCCGCACAGCATTTTGCTGATCAAGGAGCAGGCCCGGGTACCGATCATCGTCGACGCGGGCGTGGGCACCCCCAGCGATTCCGCCCTGGCCATGGAGCTGGGCTGCGACGGCGTGCTGATGAACTCCGCCATCGCCCACGCCAAGCAGCCAGTGCTGATGGCCAGCGCCATGAAGAAAGCCATCGAAGCCGGCCGCGAAGGCTTTCTGGCCGGGCGCATGCCTAAGCGGGTGTATGCCAATCCGTCTTCGCCTGCGGAGGGGTTGGTTTCCTAAAACGCCGGACGCTGGACGCTGGACGCCGGACGCTAAACCGTTGCCACTGCGAGGCTTGCGGGTTCGCAAAGGCCAGCCTGTGGATTCGCAAACCCCTCAGCCTCGGGTTTTGACTTGGCGTCTGGCGTCTGGCGTCTGGCGTCTGGCGTCTGGCGTCTGG